>Ga0209641_10000037_pt1 | contig 86530 bp, 81 predicted proteins | sample RifCSP16_1_FD_184022 | JGI IMG/M metagenome (GOLD analysis project Ga0209641, IMG submission 184022) | Soil microbial communities from Rifle, Colorado - Rifle CSP2_sed 16_1 (SPAdes) (version 2) | ecosystem: Environmental > Terrestrial > Deep subsurface > Rock core/Sediment | place: Rifle... | reverse complement strand
GGGGTATTCGGACGCCGCAAGAACCGCCCCGATGTTGTCGCTGGGGTGGCACGTCTCGCCCTCGGCCAGGTAGCTGTCGTTGAAATCCAGGTAGCGGATCAGCGCGCCGTTAAAGAACGCCGCCCGGTCGGGGGCGGTGTGCCCTCCCCCGATCAGCGTGCACAGCGGGTTTCCGCCGAACTCCTCGATGTTCTCCCGGATGAGCCGGATGGGGAGCCCGTTCAACGCGCCGAAGGCGCAGCCCAGTGAATCGAGGACTCTGATCTTCAGCGCTTCCCGCGCCGCCGGGGAGAGGTCCTCCCAGGCGGCACGTTCCACGAAGGAAGCCAACTGCTCGGAGCGGGTCTGGTACTGCTCCTCTCCCATGGCCGCTATCGAAGAGGTGCGCGCCATCGCTCACCTCCTGCCCTTCCCGGCCGGCTCGACCAGCTTCGGCCTGTCCGGCGCGGCCCTGCGGTCCTTTTCCTTATAGGTAACCACGCGGCCCCACGTGCTCTTCGTCCCCCAGATCCCGGAACGCAGGCACTCCAGCTGGACCACCTGGGAATGGTCGACGAACAGGTTGACCTCCGGCCCGAAGTTCTTGATGTACCAGGAGAAGACTTCCGGGTCGGCGGCCTCGAACATCACCTTCTCCAGGTCGAGCTCGTTGACGATTTTCGCCACGACATCGGTGCGCCACGTTCTGACGTTCTCGGTGATCCCCTCGGACTCGATCATGATGATGTGCGCGCCGGCTTCCAGGTATCGCTTCGCCGCCCGGATGGCCTGCGACGGGTCCGAGGTCCCCTCGGCCTCCAGCTCCTCCACGGAGCTCGCCCCGCCCGCGCCGAACTGGATCCCCACCTCCGGCTTCGGCTTCATGCCGAGGTCGGAAACCTTCCTCACCAGGGCGATCAGGTCGTCCAGCGGGACGGTGATGAAACCGCTCGAGACCTCCACGATATCAAACCGCAATTCCCTGCATTCTTCCAGATAGCGTTCGACCATCCCCTCCCCATGGGTGAGGACGCGTTCGATGAACCCCCCCGTGGACACCAGGACGTCGTGTTCGTGGCAGGTGTCGATCAATTCCTGTACGGCTTTCTTCGGCATGAGACTGAAGGAGCCGCCGCTGAACTTGAAGATGTCGATGTATTGGCCCACTGTTTCCAGGATGTCGAGTAGATACCGCTTCCCCACCGGCGCGTAATAGGGCCCCCGCATCTCCGTGATACCGCGCTTGCGGGGCTTCCCCTCCCGCTCGTTGACCGGCAGGAAGTCGAAACTGCGGACGATCCCGCTGCCCATGTTCTGCCCCCCTTTCCGTTTGCTTTCCAATTGCTTTCCAACCTGTTTCCGCAATGCCCGCCCGTATACGTGCCTTGTCTATTTAAGATGATTTCCCGAAGGGGTTCGATGCCGGCGCGGCGCCGCAAGTTCGCGGGGATTCCCTCGACGGGCTGTTGTTTTTTCCCTGCTTCCGGCCAAAGATTAAGGTTGTATACTGGCGGCATTCCCGGCGTTTCGGGAAGGCCGGCAACGGCGTGAAGCCTTACTGCGGACGCAGGGTGGGTCCGCAGAATCCAACCTGGAAAGAGAGGAGACAAGCATGAAACACGGTTCGCGTCTATGGCTCCTGATGTTCGCCGGATGGCTGGCGGCGACCCCCGCCTTCGCGGCGGAGCTCACGGGAACGCTCAAGAAGGTGAAGGAGTCCGGAACCATCACGATGGGGATCCGGGAATCGTCGTATCCGCTGTCCTACCTCGACGACAAGCAGCAGCCGATCGGCTACCACATCGACATCTGCAACAAGATCGTGGAGGCGGTGAAGAAGGAGGTCCAGCTGCCCAATCTCAAGGTCCAGCACCAGCCGGTGACCTCCCAGAACCGGATCCCGCTGGTCACCAACGGAACGGTCGACCTGGAGTGCGGATCCACGACCAACAACGAGGCCCGTCAGAAGCAGGTCGCATTCGTCGTGACCACGTTCGTGACCAATGTGCGCATGGCGGTCAAGAAGAAATCGGGGATCACCAGCCTCGCCCAGCTCGGCGGGAAATCCGTGGCCACGACCTCGGGCACCACGTCGGTCCAGCTCATGCGGGCCCATGAGAAGGCGAAGGGGATCGATTTCAAGGAGGCATACGGGAAAGACCACGCCGACTCCTTCCTCCTCATGGAGACCGACCGCGCCGTCGCCTTCGTGATGGACGACAATCTCCTCGCCGGCCTCATCGCCACCTCCAAGACCCCGCAGGACTTCGCGATCGTGGGGGAGGTGCTCAACGTGGAGCCGATCGCCATCATGATCCGCAGGGACGACCCGGCGTTCAAGAAGCTGGCCGACGACACGGTGAAGGGGCTTATGAAGAGCGGCGAGGTCGATAAGCTCTACGCGAAGTGGTTCACGTCGCCGATCCCGCCGAAGAACGTGAGCATGAACTTCCCGATGAGCGAAAAGCTCAAGGAGCTCATCAAGAATCCGAGCGACACGCCTGCCGAGGCTTACAACAAGAAGTAGGGGGAACGGAACGGGAACGGGCGGAGGGAACCATAAATTCCTTCGCCCCTTCCTTTTCATGATCAAGCTCGCGGGACTGGGGGGGAATGGGCTACCACTGGCACTGGGGGATCTACTTCGACAAGATCAAGGGGGGCGAGGAGACTTACCTCTCCTGGCTCATCACCGGCTTCGGCTGGACCGTGGCCGTCTCCCTCTGCTCGTGGATCATCGCCCTCGTCCTGGGCGGCCTGATCGGCACGGTCCGCACGACGCCGCTCCGGTGGGCGGCCCGCTTGGCGAACGCCTGGGTGGAGCTGTTCCGCAACATCCCCCTGCTGGTGCAGTTCTTCCTCTGGTTCTTCGTGGTGCCGGAGCTGCTTCCGGAGAAGCTCTCCCTCTGGGTCAAGCAGGAGATGCCGGCCAAGGAGTTCGTCACCGCCACGGTCTGCCTGGGCCTTTTCACCTCCGCGCGCATCGCCGAGCAGGTGCGGGCGGGGATCTTGAGCCTTCCCCGGGGACAGCGGCTCGCCGGGCTCGCCATGGGCCTCACGCTCCCGCAGACCTACCGGCACGTCCTCCTGCCGATGGCGTGCCGGATCATCCTCCCGCCGCTCACCTCGGAATTCATGAACGTCTTCAAGAACTCCTCGGTGGCCTTCGCCATCGGCGTGCTGGAGCTCACTTTCCAGGCCCGCCAGATGCAGGAGGACTCCGAGCAGGGGATCGAGACCTACCTGGCCGTCACCGTGCTCTACTTCATCTGCGCCTTCGCCGCCAACCGCGTGATGTCCTGGATCGAGAAAAGGACGCGGGTGCCGGGCTACATCACCACGGCGAAGTAGGAGGCGGAAGGCGAGACGATGGGCCAATTCGACTACACCGTCCTCAAGCCGAGCCTCCCCTTCATCTGGACCGGCCTCAAGTTCAGCGTCACTCTCACCCTGATCGCGATGAGCGGCGGAATCGTCATCGGCACCCTGCTCGCCCTGGCGCGGCTGTCCAGCCTGAAGCCCCTGTACACGGGAGCCATGCTGTACGTGGACCTGATGCGCTCCATCCCCCTCGTCATGGTGATCCTCTGGTTCTTCCTCGTGATCCCCCTGATCATCGGGAAGCCCGTCGGCGCCGAGTACTCGGCGATCATCACGTTTACCGCCTTCGAGGCCGCCTACTACAGCGAGATCATGCGCGCCGGCATCCAGAGCGTGTCCAAGGGCCAGGCGATGGCGGGGTACGCCCTCGGGATGACCTACGGGCAGACGATGCGGCTCGTGGTGCTCCCCCAGGCGTTCCGCAACATGATCCCCGTGCTGCTCACCCAGACGATCATCCTCTTCCAGGACACCTCGCTCGTCTACGCCATCGGCGCCAAGGACCTGCTCAAGGCCGCCGATATCGCGGGGAAGAACTACAACCGTCCCGTCGAGATGTACCTGTTCTCGGCGGTCATCTACTTCGCCATCTGCTTCACCCTGTCCACGTTCGTGAAGCGGCTCCATAAACGAATCGCCGTCCTCCGCTGACGGAAACCGGGAGAAGACCCATGGCCATGATCGAGATTCGTGGCGTCTGCAAGTGGTACGGCGCGACCCAGGTCCTGGTCGACTGCTCCTCCTCGGTCGACAAGGGAGAAGTGGTCGTGGTCTGCGGCCCCTCCGGCTCGGGAAAATCGACCCTGATCAAGTGCGTCAACGGCCTGGAGCTGTTCGAGAAGGGGGAGATCTTCGTGGACGGCGTCTCGGTGGGGACCGCGGGGACGAACCTGCCCAAGCTCCGCTCGCACGTAGGGATGGTGTTCCAGCACTTCGAGCTGTTTCCCCACATGACGGTCGTGGAGAACCTGACGATCGCCCAGGAAAAGGTCCTCGGCCGCAGCCGGGACGCGGCGCGGGACAAGGGGTTCTCTCTCCTCGACCGGGTGGGGCTCAAGGACTTCGCGGACAAGTTTCCCGGCCAGCTCTCCGGGGGGCAGCAGCAGCGGGTGGCGATCGCCCGGGCGCTCGCGATGGACCCGATCTGCATGCTCTTCGACGAGCCGACCTCGGCCCTCGACCCCGAGATGATCGGGGAGGTGCTCGCGGTCATGCAGGACCTGGCCCGGGACGGGATGACGATGATGGTCGTGACCCACGAGATGGGATTCGCCAAAAACGTGGCCCACCGGGTGATCTTCATGGACGAGGGGCGGATCGTCGAGGACGCCACGAAGAAGGATTTCTTCGGAACGCCGCGCTCGGAGCGCGCTCAGACCTTCCTCTCGAAGATTCTCTCGCACTGACGGGCAGCGCTGGAGCCGGATCCGCGCATTGCCGCGACTCTTCCCCGAAACGTACGGCTACTTGGCGCTGTTCGCCGGCATCGTGTACGCCTTTGCATTCTTCTTCCTTTGGCCCGCAAAATTTTCTATCCCTGTATCTCTATGCGATGGGGGGATGACAATGTCATAATAATGTGTTGCTTCCGACAGCCAACAACGAGGGCATAGCCTCTTGAAGGATAATAACGGATTTATTCATCTGAACGCCGCCGGCGTCCCGGTACGCCGCGGCCTCTACGATCCCACCCAAGAGCATGACGCCTGCGGCGTGGGGTTCGTCGCCACCCTCACGGCGGAACCCAGCCATTCCATCGTCGAAAAAGGAATCCGGATCCTCGTCAACCTCGAGCACCGGGGGGCGATCGGGGGCGACAAGTCCACCGGCGACGGCGCCGGGATCCTCGTCCGGGTCCCCGACACCTTCTTCCGCCTCGCCGGTCTTCCCTTCACCCTCCCCCCGCGGGGGGACTACGCGGTCGGCATGATCTTCCTCCCCTCCGACCCGAAACTTGCCGGGCGGTGCATCGAGACCTTCGAGCGGATCGCCCGTGAGGAAGGGCACTCCGTCCTCGGCTGGCGGAAGGTCCCCCACAACGACCGGCTCCTCGGGGAGCTCTCCCGCTCCACGAAACCCGGGATCGTCCAGTGCTTCCTCGAGCGGGGGACCGCCGGGGCCGACGCCTTCGAGCGGAAGCTCTACGTCATCCGTCGGCGGGCCGAGAAGGCGATCGGCGGGCGCGACGACGCGGACTATAGCCAGTTCTACGTCCCGAGCCTCTCCTCCCGAACCCTCGTCTACAAGGGGCTCCTCACGGGACACCAGTTGCCCCTTTTCTACCCGGATCTCGAGGTGGATCTCTTCGCGAGCCCCTTCGCCATCGTCCACCAGCGGTTCAGCACGAACACCTTGCCGACGTGGCACCTTGCCCATCCCTTCCGGTTCCTCGCCCACAACGGGGAGATCAACACGCTGCGGGGGAACATCAACCGGATGCGGGCCCGGGAGGCCCAGATGGCCTCGGAGCTGTTCGGGGCGGACCTCGAGAAGATCAAGCCGGTCCTCATCGAGACGGGGAGCGACTCGGCGATCTTCGACAACGGCCTCGAGCTTTTCATCCTGGCGGGGCGCTCGCTCCCCCACGCCATCATGATGATGGTCCCCGAGGCTTTCGGCCCCAAGTACCAGATGAGCGAGGACAAGCGGGCCTTTTACGAGTACCACTCGGCCCTCATGGAACCCTGGGACGGTCCGGCCGCCCTCGTCTTCACGGACGGCCGCTACATCGGCGGCACCCTCGACAGGAACGGCCTGCGCCCCTCCCGCTACACCGTGACCCGGGACGGCCTCATCGTTCTTGCCTCGGAGACGGGGGTCCTCGACTTCGATCCCGACGAGATCGTCCAGCGGGGGCGCCTCCAGCCGGGGAAGATGTTCCTCGTCGACCTCCAGGAGAAGCGGATCGTCCCCGACAACGAGATCAAGGCGAAGATCTCGCGGCAGAAGCCTTACCGCCACTGGGTCAAGGACAACCGGATCGAGATGCGGGGCCTCTTCGCTCCCCCCGAGATCCGGTCCGAAGATCCGGAGGTCCTCCTGCGGCAGCAGCACGCCTTCGGATACACGGAGGAGGACCTGCGGATGATCATCGCCCCGATGGCCTCCCAGGGGCAGGAGCCCGTCGGCTCGATGGGGGACGACGCGTCCCTCGCGGTCCTGTCCGACCGCCCCCATCTCCTCTACAACTATTTCAAGCAGCTCTTCGCCCAGGTGACGAACCCGCCGATCGACCCGCTCCGGGAGGAGCTCGTCATGTCGTTGCGGGCTTTCGTCGGCCGGGAGAAGAACATCCTCGACGAGACCCCGGCCCACTACCGGATGCTCAAGCTCCCCCACCCGATCCTGACACCGGAGGACATGATCCGCCTCCGGAAGGCGTCCACCCCTGACGTGGTCACCCGGGAGATCGACATGCACTTCCCGGCGGGGGGCGGCGGGGCGGCCCTCGAAGCGGCCCTCAAGACCCTCTTCGTCCAGGTGGACAAGCACATCGCCAAGGGGGCGAACCTCCTCGTTCTCACGGACCGGAACGCATCCGGCGACCGGGCTCCGATCCCGGCGCTGCTGGCGACATCGGGGCTCCATCACCACCTCATCCGGCGGGGACTTCGGACCCAGGCAGGGATCATCGTCGAGACGGGGGAGGCGAGGGAGGTCATGCATTACGCGCTCCTTGTCGGGTACGGGGCGAACGCGATCTGCCCCTATGTCGCCTTCTCGACCGTGCGCGCCATGGCGGAAGGCGGGCTCCTCGAGAAGCCGATGCTGCCGGGAGACGCGGTCGACGCCTACATCACGGCGGTGAAGAAAGGGCTTCTCAAGATCCTCTCCAAGATGGGGATTTCGACCATCAGGAGCTACCTCGGCGCCCAGATCTTCGAGGCCGTGGGGCTCGGGCGCAATGTCATCGACAGGTACTTCTGCGGCACCGCCTCCCGGATCGGGGGGATCGGGCTCGACGAAATCGCCGCGGAGACGAACGCACGCCACCGCCTCGCCTGGCCGGCGGCCGGCGCCGTCGAACGTCTCCTCGACCCGGGCGGAACGTACCAGATCCGGGTCGGGGGGGAAAAGCACCTGTGGCCCCCCGAGGCGATCTACAAGCTTCAGCAGGCGGTGCGGACGGGCGACTACGGGATCTACAAGGAGTTCTCCGCCATCGTCAACGACCAGTCCCTCCAGCGGGTGACGCTGCGCTCCCTCTTCCGGTTCCGGAAGGGAGAGCCGGTTCCGATCGGGGAGGTCGAGCCGGTCGAGCGGATCACTCCCCGCTTCGTCACGGCCGCCATGTCCTACGGGTCGATCAGCAAGGAGACCCACGAGACGATCGCCATCGCGATGAACCACCTCGGCGGGCGGAGCAACTCGGGGGAAGGGGGCGAGGACCCGGCCCGGTACGTCCTCATGCCCAACGGCGACAACCTGCGGTCGAAGATCAAGCAGGTCGCCTCGGGGCGCTTCGGGGTCACCATCGAGTACCTCGTCAACGCCGACGAGCTCCAGATCAAAATGGCCCAGGGGGCAAAGCCGGGCGAAGGAGGACAGCTCCCCGGCCACAAGGTGAGCGCCGACATCGCCCGGGTCCGGCACACGACGCCGGGGGTGACCCTTATCTCCCCGCCGCCGCACCACGACATCTACTCGATCGAGGACCTCGCACAACTGATCTACGACCTCAAGTCGGCGAACCCGGAGGCGAAGGTCTCGGTGAAGCTCGTCTCCGAGGTCGGGGTCGGGACGGTCGCCGCGGGGGTCGCCAAGGCGAAGTCCGACCTCGTCCTCATCTCCGGCCACGACGGCGGGACGGGGGCATCCCCCCTGACCTCGATCAAGCACGCCGGGCTCCCGTGGGAGCTGGGACTCGCCGAGACGCAGCAGGCCCTCATCCTCAACCGGCTCCGGGACCGGATCGTCGTCCAGACCGACGGGGGGTTAAAAACGGGCCGGGACGTGGCCGTCGCGGCGCTTTTGGGGGCCGAGGAGTTCGGCTTCGGGACGTCGGTCCTCGTGACCCTGGGGTGCATCCTTCTCCGGAAGTGCCACATGAACACCTGCTCCGTGGGAGTGGCGACCCAGGACCCCGCGTTGCGGGCCCTGTTCACCGGGAAGCCCGAGCACGTCGAGCGGTTCCTCCGCTTCGTCGCCCAGGAACTCCGGGAGATCATGGCGGAACTCGGATTCCGGTCGGTGGACGAGATGGTCGGGCAGGTCGACCGGCTCGAGGTCCAGCCGGCCATCGACCACTGGAAGGCGAAGGGAGTGGACCTCTCCGCCATCCTCCTCCCGGCCGGGGATCCGAAGACCGTCGTGCGGCGCCGGATACGGCCCCAGGAGCACGATCTCGAGTCGGCACTCGACGTGGAGCTCATCCGGCGAGCGGAGAGCGCCCTGACGAAGGGGCAGCCCGTCCGGATCGCCCTGCCGATCCGGAACGTCCACCGGACCGTCGGGACCCGTCTCTCCGGCGAAGTGGCGAAGCGGTTCGGCGCCCGGGGGCTCCCGGACGGCACGATCGACCTCCGCTTCACCGGCTCGGCCGGCCAGAGCCTCGGTGCCTTCCTCGCCCCGGGCATCTCGATCCGGGTCGAGGGGGACACGAACGACTACCTGGCCAAGGGGATGTCCGGCGGGCGGATCGTCGTCACACCGCCCCCGGGATCCGCCTTCCTGCCCTATCGGAACATCATCGCCGGGAACGTGGTCCTCTACGGGGCGACGGGCGGGGAGCTCTACCTCCACGGGGTGGCCGGAGAGCGCTTCGCAGTCCGCAACAGCGGGGCGAAGGCGGTTGTCGAAGGGGTGGGCGACCACGGCTGCGAGTACATGACGGGGGGCATCGTCGTCGTCCTCGGCCGCACCGGGGTCAACTTCGCGGCCGGGATGAGCGGCGGGATCGCCTACGTCTACGACGAGACGGAGCTTTTCGACACCCGGTGCAACCTCGACATGGTGGATGTCGAAAGCGTGTGGGCCCCCGAAGACGTGAAGCAGCTCCGGACGATGATCGAGAACCACCACCGGTACACCCGGAGCGCACGGGCGAAGATGATCCTCGACGATTGGGAGTCGCGCCTCCCCCTGTTCGTCAAGGTCATGCCGGTCGACTACCGGAAGGTCCTCGAGCGGATGCAACTGGAGGAGTACCGCGAGGCCGAGACCCTCTCGGCCACCGAGGAGGTGTACCGTGGGTAAGCAGACCGGCTTCCTGGAGTTTCCCCGGGAGAACCCGCCCCACCGCCCCGTGGCGGAGCGGATCCGCGACTTCGAGGAGATCGAGGGGATGCTCGGCCGATCGGCCCTGGAGACCCAGGCGTCCCGGTGCATGGACTGCGGCATCCCCTTCTGCCACGCCCTCGGGTGCCCGGCGAAGAACCGGATCCCGGAGTGGAACGACGCGGTCTACCGGAAGCAGTGGAGGAAGGCGCTCGACCTCCTCCACGCCACCTGCAACCTGCCGGAGATCACGGGCCGGGTCTGTCCCGCCCCGTGCGAGCCGGCCTGCACCCTGGCGGTCAACATGCCTCCCGTGACGATCAAGCACATCGAGCTCCAGATCGTCGAACGGGGGTGGAGCGAGGGGTGGATCGTCCCCGAGCCTGCGCCGATCAAGACGGGCAAGAAGGTCGCCGTCATCGGGTCGGGCCCGGCGGGGCTTTCTGCTTCCCAGCAGCTGGCCCGGATGGGGCACGACGTCGTCGTTTTCGAGAAGGCACCGAAGGTGGGGGGACTCCTCCGCTACGGCATCCCGGACTACAAGCTCGAGAAGTGGGTCATCGACCGGCGGCTCGAGCAGATACGGGCCGAGGGAGTCGTCTTCGAGACGGGGGTCAATGCGGGGACCGACATCTCCCTCCGGTACCTGCGCCGCACCTTCGACGCCATCCTGATCGCCGCGGGAGCCACGGTCCCGCGGGACCTCCCCGTCCCGGGGCGCGACCTCAAGGGGATCCACTTCGCGATGGAGTTCCTGACCCGGCAGAACATGCGGATCGGCGGAGAGCCCTTCCCGGGGGAGGAGATCGCCGACGACGGGAAGAACGTCGTCGTCATCGGAGGCGGCGACACGGGGTCGGACTGCATCGGGACGAGCCGGCGCCAAGGGGCGAGGGCAATCCACCAGCTCGAGATCCTCCCGAAGCCCCCCGACGAGCGTGTCCCGACGAACCCGTGGCCCATCTGGCCCAACGTCCTGAGGACCTCCACCGCACAGGAGGAAGGGTGCGAGCGGTCCTGGAGCGTCTCGACGAAGGAGTTTCTCGGCGTCAACGGCCGGGTCAGGAAGCTCCGCGGCGTCCGCCTCCAATGGTCGGAGCCCGATGCGGCGGGGCGACGCACCTTCACGGAGATCCCGGGGTCGGAGTTCGAGATCAAGGCCGACCTGGTGCTGCTCGCCATGGGATTCGTCCACGTGGAGCACGGTCCGCTGGTCCGCGACCTCTCCCTCGCGCTCGACGCGCAGGGGAACCTGCAGGTCGACGCCAGCCGGATGACCTCCACGCCGGGGGTCTTCGCGGCCGGCGATGCCATGCTGGGCGCGTCCCTGGTGGTCCGGGCCATCGACGAAGGCCGCCAGGCGGCGGAAGGGATCGACCGCTACCTCTTCCCGTTTTCCAAATAGGCCCACGCCAACGGAACATTTTGTCAGGCAGCCCAGAGTCGGGGCACCACCCATGGAAACGCTTCAACAGACCGGACTCCCCGAAATCCATTTCCTTCCGACCCACCGGGTGTACGAGACTTCGAAGACGCGCCCGGAGGGTCTCACCGGCGCCGAGGCATCGGAACGCCTGGGCCGCTTCGGACGAAACGTCATCCGGGAGATCCGTGGAAAATCCCTCCTCCTCAGGTTCCTGGCGAATTTCACGCACCTGATGGCCATCCTGCTGTGGGCCGGCGGAGGGATCGGGTTCCTCGCCGGGATGTCGCAATTGGGGGTGGCCATCTGGATGGTCAACCTGATCAACGGGGCTTTCAGCTTCTGGCAGGAATACAAGGCAGAGAAGGCCACCGAGGTGCTGCGAAGACTCCTTCCCACCTACGCACGCGTGCTGCGGGAGGGGGCCGAGGGACGCATTCCGGCGGAAGAACTCGTTCCCGGAGACGTCCTGCTGCTCTCCGAGGGCGACCGAATCTCGGCCGATGCACGGCTGGTGAAGGAGGCCGAGCTGCGCGTGGATCAATCCACCCTGACGGGAGAGTCGCACCCGGCAAGAAAAACGTGCGATGCCGCGGGGAAGGAAGATCTCGCGCGCGCCGAGATCTCCAACCTGGTCTTCGCGGGGACCAGCGTCGTGGCCGGTAACGGGGTCGCGGTCGTCTTCGCAACGGGGATGCAGACCGAGTTCGGGAAAATCGCCCGCCTCACCCAGGGCATCGCGGAGGAGCAAAGCCCGCTTCAGAAAGAGATGGTCCGCATGACCCGTGTGGTGACCTTCCTGGCGACCGGGACGGGGTTCCTCTTCTTCGGCCTGGCGATTGCGCTCGCAGGCATGACCCTGGCCGATAGCTTCCTCTTCGCGATGGGGATGATCGTCGCATTCGTTCCGGAGGGTCTGCTCCCGACCGTCAGCCTCTCGCTGGCGATGGGAGTGCAGCGCATGGCCAGGAGGAATGCCCTGGTCAAGCGGCTGTCGGCGGTGGAAACCCTGGGCTGCACGACGGTTATCTGCACGGACAAGACCGGGACATTGACCCAGAACGAGATGACGGTCCGGGAGCTCCGGATCGCCGGCCGGCGGCTGTCGGTGACGGGAGTCGGCTACGCACCCGAGGGAGAAATCCTTGCCGACGGAAGGCCGGTTCCGGATTCCGACGCGGTAACCGCCGACCTGCGCCTGTTGCTGCTTGCCGCCGGGTTGTGCAACAACGCCCGCCTCCTCCCCCCCGACCGCTCCATTCCCCGCTGGTCGGTGCTGGGAGACCCCACGGAGGCGGCTCTCCGGGTGGCGGCCCTCAAGGGGGGAATGGACCTTGCGGCGGAGGCAGCATCCGCCCCGCGACTGCGGGAGCTGCCCTTCGATTCCCGACGCAAGCGGATGGCCACGATCCACGCACATCGGGGAGTGCGGATCGCCTATGTCAAAGGGGCTCCCAAGGAAGTGCTCGGGCTGTGCTCCCGCCTCCGGGTGAAAGGAAAGGAGCAACCGCTGACCGACGGGGAAAGGGCACGGATCGCGGCGGAAAACGACGACCTCGCCCGCGGCGGACTCCGCGTGCTGGCCGTCGCCCGGCGCCTGCTGCCGGACTCCCTGGAAGGAACCGAAGCCGATACGATCGAGCGCGACCTGACGTTCCTCGGGCTGATGGCGATGATGGACCCGCCGAGGCACGAGGTGGCCGAGGCGGTGGCAAAATGCTACCGGGCCGGCATCCGGATCATCATGATCACCGGCGACTACGGACTGACCGCGGAAAGCGTGGCCCGCCGCATCGGCATCCTCCGAACGCCCCATCCGCGCCTCTTGAACGGCTCCGAGCTGGACACGATGAGCGACGAGGATCTGAAGGACGCCCTGCGGGAGGAGATCCTCCTGGCGCGGGTGACGCCGGAGCACAAGCTGCGGGTGGTGAGCGCACTCCGGGAGATGGGGGAGGTCGTGGCGGTCACCGGGGACGGCGTCAACGACGCCCCCGCCCTCAAGCAGGCCGACATCGGGGTGGCGATGGGGCTGTCCGGCACCGACGTGGCGAAGGAGGCCGCCGACATGGTCCTGGCCGATGACAACTTCGCCTCCATCGTCAACGCCGTCGAGGAGGGCCGGGCGGTCTTCGCGAACATCAAGAAATTCATCACGTATATCTTCACCAGCAACACTCCCGAGGCCGTCCCGTTCATCTGCTTCGTCCTGAGCGGCGGGAGGATTCCGCTGGCGCTCAACGTGATGCAGGTCCTCTCCATCGACCTGGGCACCGACATCATGCCGGCCTTGGCCCTGGGGGCCGAGCCTCCCGAGCCGGGCCTGATGGACAGGCCCCCCCGACGCCGCTCGGAGCACGTCATCACCTGGCCGCTTCTGCTGCGCGCCTATACCTTCCTGGGCCCGCTCCAGAGCCTGGCCGCGATGACGGCCTTCTACTTCCTTTTCTGGAAAAGCGGCTACTGGGGCCGGTTGCTGGACCTCCCTTCCGATGGGGCGCTCTACCGGTCGGCGACCGCAATGGCGCTCGGCGCCGTTGTCAGCACCCAGGTCGGCAACCTCTTCGCACAACGCACGGAGCGCACCTCGGTCTTCCGCACCGGCTTCTTCAGCAACCGGCTCGTGTGGGCGGGGATCGCCACCGAGCTCGTCCTTCTCCTGATGATCGTCTACATCCCCTTCCTGCAGGAGGTGTTCGGCACGTCGGGTTTACCGCTGGAAGGATGGCTGTTTCTCCTTGGGTGGTGCCCCGCCCTCCTGCTGGCCGATGAGGCCCGGAAGGCGCTGCTGCGATGGCGGGAGAAGGGAAGGTCGACCTTACGGGGTTCGCTCCCCGCATGAAAGGAGACAAGCGATGAAGATCCTCATCATCGGCTGCGGCAGGCTGGGCGCCGGCCTGGCGAAGGCCCTCGAGCAGCGCCGCCATGCGGTGACCGTCGTGGACAAGGACCCCGCCGCCTTCGGCGGTCTGGGAGCGTTCAAGGGGCAAACCGTCGAGGGGAGCGGGATCGACCGGGAGGTGCTCCTCCGGGCCGGCATCGAGCGCGCCGACGGGCTGGCCGCCGTGACGGCCAGCGACGAGGTCAACGTGGTCGCCGGCCGCATCGCCGTGCAGGTGTTCCGGGTACCGAGGGTCGTCGCGCGGCTGTACGACCCCCGCAAGGCGGAGATCTACCGGAGATTGGGGCTGCAGACGATTACTCCGGTCGCCTGGGGGACCAACCGCCTCGCCGAGCTGCTGTGCTATTCCCGCCTGGACACTCTTCACAGCCTGGGCAGCGGAGAGGTGGACATCGTGGAGGCGGAGGTGCCGCCGTTCCTGGTGGGTCGTACGACGGGCGAGGTGACCGTCGCGGGAGAGATCCACGTGGTGGCGGTCAGCCGGGGCGGCAGGACATTTCTGCCCACGCCGGGGTCCGTCTTCCACAAGGGCGACCTGGTGCACCTGGCGGTGCTGGGAAGTTCCGCCGACCGGCTCAAGGCGATCCTGGGACTGTCGTAAGGAGGGCGTAAAACATGTCCATGAACGTCATCGTCGTAGGCGGAGGAAGGGTGGGCGGCTACCTGGCTTCGCTGCTGCTATCGGCGGGGCACAAGGTGAAGATCATCGAGGAGCGCCCGGAGGAAAACCGGATCCTGATGCGCGATCTGCCGCAGGGTGTGCTGAGGCAGGGGAACGGCACGGACCCCGACGTATTGGAGGCCGCGGGCATCCGGCACGCGAACGTGGTGGCGGCGGTCACCGGCGCGGACGAGACGAACCTGGTGGTGACGAGCCTGGCCCGCTTCGAGTTCAGCGTCCCGCGCACCATCGCCCGCGTGAAGGATCCCCGGAATGCCTGGATGTTCACACCCGAGATGGGGGTGGACGTGGCGCTCAACCAGGCGGACCTTTTGGCCCACCTGGTCGCCGAAGAGATGTCGCTCGGCGACATGATGACGCTGCTCAAACTGCGGAAAGGGCTGTTCTCCCTGGTGGAGGAGAAGGTCCATCCGGCGGCGGCAGCGGCAGGAAAGGCTCTGCGGGACCTGAAGCTGCCCGATAAATGCGTGCTGGCGGCGGTCCTCCGGAAGAGCGAACTCATCGTCCCCCACGGGGACCTGGTGCTCCGGCCCGCCGACGAGGTCGTGGCGCTGGTGCACGCATCGCAGGTCACCCGGCTGGCGGCGATTCTGGGCGGAAGGAAGGAACCGGGGTAGAGAGGGGACCTCTGCGTTCCTTGGCCCCAGGCTACTTCTCGAGCAGGAGGGTGACGGGCCCGTCGTTGACGAGCTCAACCTCCATTTCCTCGCCGAACGACCCGGTTTCGACCGGAACGCCCGAAGTCGCTTTAAGACGCCGGATCATCTCCTCGTAAAGAGGTTTCGCGATCGCCGGGTTGGCCGCCTCCGCGAAGCCGGGGCGGTTCCCTTTCGCTGCGTCCCCGTACAGGGTGAACTGGGACACCACGAGGATCCCTCCCCCGATGTCCCCGACCGCCCGATTCATCTTTCCCGCTTCGTCCTCGAAGATCCGTAATCGGGTGATCTTCTCGCACATCCACCGGACATGGGACTCGCCGTCCGAATGGGCAATCCCGACGAAGGCGAGCAGTCCCTGTCCGATCCTGCCGAGGACCGCCCCCCCGGTGGAAACGGAAGCCCTCTTCACTCTCTGGATCAGGACGCGCATGGGACGGCGCACCCGGCCGTAACCCTCGGACTACCCGGGCCTCCCGCCGCCTGGTACCCGGTGAGTTTAATGGTTGCCGTGCCGTTCATCCGGCCGGGCCAATGCATGTCGTGGGTCGTCATGATCACGTTGGTCCCCATTATGGAGAGGCTCAGGTTGACCACTCGGATCACCTTGCGGTCCTGCCGCCGCGCTCGCCGCGTTGCCACCGGAGAGGCGAACCTCGTTCAGGCGTCAGGGTTTCGGCACTTCGGAAAGCGGCACCCCCAGCGCGTCTGCCACCCCCTTGCCGTAAGCCGGATCGGCCTTCAGGCAGTTGCCGATGTGGCGGATCTTGACCTCCTTGGGAGCGTCGCCCATGGCGCGGGCGGTGTTCCCGAAGAGCGCCTTCCTCTGCCCGGCGTTCATCATCCGGAACAGCTTGCCGGGCTGGGAGTAGTAATCATCGTCCTCGCGATGATTCCAATGCTCGGCGGCGCCCTCGATGCGGAGCGGCGGTTCGGCGAAGTCCGGCTGTTGCTGCCACTCGCCGTAGCTGTTGGGCTCGTACCCGAGCGTGCTGCCGTGGTTGCCGTCCACCCGCATGGCGCCGTCGCGGTGGTAACTGTGGAACGGACAGCGCGACGCATTGACCGGGATCAGGTGGTGATTCACGCCGAGCCGGTAACGCTGGGCGTCACCGTAAGAGAACAGGCGACCCTGCAGCATCTTGTCCGGCGAGAAACCGATGCCGGGCACGACGTTGGCCGGGTTGAAGGCAGACTGTTCGACCTCGGCGAAATAGTTCTCCGGGTTGCGATTCAGTTCGAGGATGCCCACCTCCTGCAGAGGATAATCCTTGTGGAACCAGACCTTGGTGAGGTCGAAGGGGTGGTAGGGGCACTTCGCCGCGTCCTTCTCCGGCATCACCTGGATGGACATCTTCCAGCGGGGGAAGTCTTTCTTCTCGATGCTCCCGTACAGGTCCTTCTGGTGGCTCTCCCGGTCTTTCCCGATGATCGCCTCGGCCTCGGCGTCGGTCAGGTTCTTGATCCCCTGCTGGCTGTGCAGGTGGAACTTCACCCAGAATCGCTCGCTCTTGGCGTTGATGAGGCTGAAGGTGTGGCTGCCGAAGCCGTGCATGTGGCGGTAGGAGTGCGGAATCCCGCGCTCGCTCATGGTGATGGTGATCTGGTGCAGCGCCTCCGGCAGCGAGGTCCAGAAGTCCCAGTTGTTGCGGGCGCTGCGCAGGTTGGTGCGGGGGTCGCGCTTCACCGCGTGGTTGAGATCCGGGAACTTCAGCGGGTCGCGCAGGAAGAATACGGGCGTGTTGTTACCCACCAGATCCCAGTTCCCCTCCTCGGTGTAGAACTTGATCGCGAATCCACGGATGTCGCGCTCGGCGTCGGCCGCGCCGCGCTCGCCGGCCACGGTGGAGAAGCGCACGAAGAGGTCGGTCTTCTTTCCGATCTTCGAGAAGATCTTGGCCCTGGTGTACTTGGTGATGTCGTGGGTGACCGTGAAGGTGCCGTAGGCGCCCGAGCCCTTGGCATGCATGCGGCGTTCGGGGATCACCTCCCGGTCGAAGTGGGCGAGCTTCTCGAGAAACCAGACATCCTGCAGCAGCGCCGGGCCGCGTGGTCCGGCGGTCATGGTGTTCTGGTTGTCGACGACGGGGGCGCCAGCGTTGGTGGTGAGCTTCTTCTTCTGACTCATCGTTCTCCTCCCTGGTTGAACGGTTTTCGATGGGGTCGCCTTGCTGCCTTCGCCCTCCCGGAGGCGGTCTCCTTCGCGCAGCCCGCGCAGAACCCTCTGACCTCGACGTGCGTCGTCATGACGCTGCCGAATTTCTTCACGGAGGCGGGAATCGTGAGCACGTTGAGCTCCGCGCTTTCGAAGTCTTTCGCCCGCCCGCACTGCACGCAGACGTAATGGTGGTGGTGCTCGAGGTTGGGGTCGAAACGAACGCTCTCCCGGCGTGGACCGAGGGTGGTGATCAACCCGAGACCATCGAGGAGCCACAGCGTCCGGTACACGGTGTCGAGCGACACCGTCGGAATCCGCACCTGGACGCCCCGGAAGACGGTTTCCGCATCGGGATGCTCCGTGCTTGCGGCAATCTCTCGGAAAATCTCGAGCCGCTGGTGCGTGAGCTTCACGCCCGCCTTCTTGCAGGCGGCCTTGAACTGCTCGAGCCGCCGCCCAACCTCGACGCCGCCGGTTTTCAAGTCCATGTTCCTATCTGCATATTATTCATAGATAGTAATCTATCGACAACTACGCCGCCTGTCAAGGGCCGACGTTTGGACCCCGGCAAGTGCGGCCAAAGTGGGACACTTCGATGAAGTCGGCAGGGCAGTAACCTTTCTCCGCAGGCTGCGGGCGCTTCCCGGGAAGCCGGTTCTCACGAATGGAAAGAGGTTACGGAGGCCTCTTCCCCACTTTCCCCCCTTTTTTTGATGTCATTCCCCACAAAATGGCTGCCTCTTGCCATACAATATTGTAATAAATGTATCATAAGAATCTAAAACGATCTATAAAAATCCGAAAAAGCCATTTACCATACAATATAAATGCAATATACAATATGTATAAAGTACTAATAAAGTATGCATATCTATATATTTTGTACCCAAAAAGTCCTCCATATCGTTTTTTTTCTGAACCCAGACAGCCAGGAGGAAAACGATGGAGTGGTTGGTGCTCGAGGCCGAAAAAAAAGACTGATGTTTCCCCCTTTTCTTTCCGATAAAAGGGGAAAGACAAAGATTCGGGTGGCGAGTCCATGCAAACGGGGGCAGGGGCAAGGAAGAAGGGGACCAGGATTCCCGTCGGTCGGATCCTCCCAGCGGTCCTCAGCGAGGGGGTCCTCGGCTGGGTCAAGAGGATGGAAGAGATCGGCTTCAAATATTTTCACCGGGGCGAGGCAAGGCGAAAGGAGGACCCTGAGGATAAGAACGAGAATTTCCTGGACGGGCTTCCCGCCGGATTTTTCGTGCTTCACGATTTCGGCACCGGAAGGGCACTGATCGACCATATTCTCGTCAGCCCGAAAGGGATCTTTGTCCTGAAGATGGAGATCCACAACGGGACCGTTATGGTCCTTGGGGATCAGATCTTCCGAAACGGCCGTTCCCTGGATTCCGATAAGACCCTGATCAAGCGGGCCCGGGAGGAGTGTCGGATACTCCAGGAGCTGCTCATCGGGAGAGGAATCACGGGACTAACGCCTCTGCCCGTCATCCTCTTCACGAATGCGGTGGTCGGCGTGCATGGAACCATCAGAGGGGTGGAGGTTATGCATCGGAATGCCCTCCCCGCCTTCATGAATCGCAGGAAGAATCTGATCTCCGCAAGGGAGGCCGAGGGGATTTTCGAGTTCCTGAAAATCGGATGTCTCGACTCCACCCTTTAGTCCCGGTCGTATCTTCTTTTTCACATATCAATTCAATATAGGAATCAAACGGTACCTGAACGTCCTGGCTTCCGCTGGGAGCTTCCTGACTCGGGGGAGTGACAGCAAGTCGTCATCGTCGTTTCCCTTCCGCCTTCTTCCTGCGGAAACGAATCGCCGATAAAAAGCCTGCAAGGAGAAGAAGGAACAACAGGGATGCGATCTTTTTCGCATGGGGGATATGTTTCCGCCTGAAAAACAGAAAAATCTTTTCCACATCGACAAGATTTGTCTTGCTGACTGCTGTCGCGTATCCGCTTTCCTCTCCATTGAGCGTTGCCGTACATGTGTACCAAAGGGTTTCTCCGAGCCCAGGCCCCTGTACGGTAGCGGAGGAGGCCCCTGGCAATGACGTGGCCATCCATTTCCATGGACCCGTCATCGTGGGACTTGTGTACACCTTCACTACGATCTTTTGGACCTCGGCCGGGTCGATGGGGGTCCCATTGGCGAAGGAAGTCGGAAGGGTCCATGAGATTTTCGCAGCATACCCGGGGGATGCAAAGAGCAGGGATATAAGGAAGATGATTGCCTGGAATATTTTCTTTTCCATGTTCGTCCCTAAAAAACCCAAAGATAATGCGGATTCTATATCATCCCCCCAGGGAGAAAACACTGCTATTCGGAAAATCGGTGTCGCCCTCCGCCAGGACATCGGGGAGACGGAACGGTCCTTCGCCATGGCGGAAAAAACGGCCCCCCCGAAGTCACCCTTTGGAGGGAACGGACGGGACCGGAAAGACATCCCAAGAACATGCGGCCGCGACGAAAAACCGACCTCTCGCCTTCGGGGACGGAAATGACGAGGGAATCCAGATCTGAGGAATGCCCTCTTCCGGGCGTTTTCGGGTTCGATCCGGAACTGATTCAACAGTTCAGGCAGGCGAGGAGAACGAGGGGGGAAGGGTATATCCCGAGGACGAGGCACCTGCGGCCGGACGGATGGGCGAAATATACGAACCGGCTATTTCTCGAAACGAGCCCGTACCTGCTCCAGCACGCGCACAACCCCGTCAACTGGTACCCTTGGGGGGATGAGGCGTTCGAACGGGGGAGGGAACTCCACCGCCCCGTGTTCGTCAGCATCGGGTATTCCACCTGTCACTGGTGCCATGTCATGGAAGAGGAGTCGTTCGAAGACGAGGAGGTCGCCCGGTTCCTGAACGAACACTTCATCGCGATCAAGGTGGACCGGGAAGAGCGACCGGACGTCGACGCCATCTACATGAAAGCCGTACAAGGCATTACAGGAAGCGGCGGCTGGCCGTTGAACGTCTGGCTGACTCCGGACAGACAGCCTTTCTTCGGTGGGACCTATTTCCCCCCCGGGGACGACACCCCGGGACGGGGGGTCGGTTTCCTGCGACTCCTGAAGGAACTGTGGAAGACCTACGAATCACGGCCCGAGCAGGTGGCAGAGATCGGCCTCAACGTGACGAAGTTCATCCGGCAGGCCCTGTCCCCGGGTGGAGGGAAAGACCTTCCGTCCGCCGATATCCTTGCCGGGGCCGCGCAATTTTACCGGGATCAATTCGACCCCGTGAACGGAGGACTTGCCGGGGCGCCGAAGTTCCCCAGCCAGCTGCCCATACGGTTTCTGCTCCGTTACCACAGGCGGACCGGGGACCGGGCTTTCCTCGATATGGCCAAGCGAACCCTCATGAAGATGGCCGCCGGGGGGATCTACGACCAGGCGGGAGGAGGATTTCATCGCTACGCGACAGACGAAAAGTGGCTTGTCCCCCATTTCGAGAAGATGCTCTACGACAATGCACTCCACGTCGTCGCCTATCTGGAAGCCTTCCAGGCGACAGGCGAAAAGGACTTCGCGCGGATTGCCAGGGAAACCCTGCGCTTCATCGAACGGGACATGACCGCGCCCGACGGTGCGTTCTATTCCGCCACGGATGCGGACAGCATCGCTGCGAACGGCCGGCGGGAAGAAGGGTACTTCTTCACATGGACCCCCACGGCTCTCGAAGCGGCGCTCGGTACGGAACGGTCGCGGATCGTCGGCCGGTATTATGGAATGAGCGAAAAGGGCAATTTCGAGGGGCGTACGATTCTCCATACGCCGGAATCCCCTGCGGCCGTCGCAACGAGCCTCAACCTTTCGGAAGAGAAGCTGGACGCCATCCTCTCGGAAGCGAAAGAGCTTCTATACCGGGCGAGAAGCCGCCGCCCCCATCCGCTTAGGGACGAGAAAATCCTGACCGCCTGGAACGGGTTGACGATTTCAGCGTATGCGCGCGCCGGTCTCGTCCTTGACGATTCCGGCTACGTCGAACGGGCTGGCCAAGCCGCCCGGTTCCTGCTGGAGAACCTGTACCATGACGGCCGGCTTTACCGGACCTTCAAGGATGGAAAGAGAAAAAACTTCGGGGTTCTGGAAGACTATGCGTTCCTGATCGCCGGGCTCCTCGATCTGTACGAGGCCTCCGGCGATCCGCAATGGCTGGAAAAAGCGGTAGCGCTGGACGGGATCCTGGAGAACCATTTCGAGGACAAGGCCCGAGGCGGATATTTCCTGACCGGCGAAGGCCACGAGAACCTGCTGGTGCGGGAGAAGCCGTCGTATGACGGCGCGGAGCCTTCCGGAAATTCCGTGGCCGTCCTGAACCTTCTTCGACTCTACGAATTCACGACGGGAAACGGCTACAGGAAACGGGCGGAAAGTTCTTTCCGGTCCCTGGCGGAAACCCTCCAGTCGAACCCGGTCGCCCTTTCCGAGATGCTTCTTGCCGTCGATTTCCATCTCGACGCGCCCAAGCAGGTACTCGTCGTCGTCCCGAGCGGGAACAAGAAGGAGGCGGCTTCCCTGCTGAACGTGTTCCGAAGCCAGTTCGTACCGAACCGTGTCTTGTCGGTCGTTTCCGAAGGGGAAGAACGGGAAAACGCAACCCGGCTCATCCCGCTTCTGAAAGGGAAAGAGGCTTCCGACGGGAAGGCTACCGCCTATGTCTGCGAGAACCGGGTCTGCATGCTTCCCACGAGCGATCCCGCCGAATTTTCCCGGCAACTTCACCTGGTGAAACCGCTTACGCCCTCGTAATCGTGTAGGATGAGGAATTGACGATCCCCGGCATCGTAAACGTTCCCTCCGCATTTCCGTTTCGCTAATATAGGGGGAAGACCGGTCCGGTTCGCCGAAATGAGACGGCAGGACGAAATAGAGGAGACTTCGATGACCGAAACAACGGCGCCGGGAGTCGTCCCCCAGGCGGGGGAAGCGGGAAGCGCTGACCCGTCACTCGTCAAGCTGACCCATGCGATCTACGCGCTGTACGCGGCGAGCTTTTTCCTCGGCATCACGGCCATCGTCGCGATCATCATGAACTACGTGAAGCGCGACGACGTGCGCGGGACGTTCCTGGAGTCCCACTTCCACTGGCAGATCCGCACCTTCTGGATCGCCCTCGCGTGGGGGATCGTGGGGGCGATTCTTATGCTTGCGGTCATCGGCATCCCCCTGCTGATCGCGGGCGGGGTGTGGTGCATCTATCGGATCGTAAAAGGGTGGCTTGCTCTGGCCGACAGAAAACCGGTCGGCGTCGCCCCGTAACGACCCGGGACGCTATTCATCGCACCATCCGGGTCCTGAAAACCTCTTTTCCCCGATGAACGGGGATCGTCAGAGGGCCCGCTTCTTCGAGTAGTACCAGCGGAGCTGACCGAGGCTGCTGTCCTCGTCGAGGTTCTCCTGCGAAACCGCGCCCCCGCCTCCGGCGGGCGGCACCACCTCCTGGAGCTTCCATCGGCCGTCGAGTCGCCCGAACGCGAGGTATTCCTCGAAGGGAACGACGTCCTCGTCCTGATGGACGACCTTCCCCCGCCGCTTCACGATCCGTTGGGCGTGGGCGTACACCCTTGCCAGGTAGTTGTCCCGGGCGTTGTCCGAGAAGTTCCGCACGAGCACCAGGTCGACCTTCCGCACGCAGAAATTCCGGTACTCCACCGTCAGTCCCTCCCTGGTTTGCTGTTCCAGGGCCTTCCGGAACTCCCGGGCGGCATCGGGGGACATCCGGGCGGACGCCTCGTCGGAGAGAGCCCCCGCCTCCCGGGAAAGATACAGGTCGCTGAACCCCTGGCGGGCGGTTGCCAGCATCCCCTCCCGGTCCCAGATTCGGTCGGTCCGGACGAGGAAGTTCAGGAGCCTCTCGATCTTCCCGGCCTTTCTCTCCGTCTCTTTTTCGCTCCAGGGGCCCGCCGGACCCGTATCTCCGGACGGCTTTCCCGCGATCTGCTCCAGCTGAAGGTCGGTGAACGACTCGACGGAGTCCTCCTTCTTCAACCGGTCGGACTCCCGGGTCTGCTCGATTTCCAGCAGGAGCCAGGCGCCGTTGCGATATTGGAAGGTCCAGAACTCCTGGAACCTCGCCGGCTCCCTGTCGCCCCGGAGAAACGTTCCGGACCGGTCATCCTTGTACCAGTCCCGGACACGGGCGGTGATGAGGACGGTGAACTCACGACGGTCGGATTTGTCCGTCCAGGAGACGTGGACGAAGTCGATGCTTTCCACCGACAGGTCCTCGAGCAGGTTGATTTCGTGGTTGGCCCGCATCCCGGCAAGCTGGCGGCAGTGCTCCTGGTACAGGAAAGGAACCAGAAGGTTCTCCATCGGCCCGTACTCCCGGGCCTGCCAGCACTCCTGGAGCTTTTGGAACAGCTCCCGGACGCGCGCCTCCAGTCGTGCAGGGTCGGCGGACGCCTCCTGGCGGGCGAGAAATTCCAGCACCTTTCGGGTCCTCCGTGCCTTTCGCTCGATGGCCCCCCGCCCGAACAGATAATCCAGATCTCCCCGTTTCTTCTCCCGTCCGTGCCGGACCAGCGCGTACAGAATGATGGCGGTGAAGGCGCCGAAGACGATAAAAAAGACGATCGCCCCCTCCTTTCCGATCGAGGTGCCACCCGAGCTCCGGGAGCTCCCGGAAGAACGCGACCCTCCGCCTCCACCCCCCCCCTTGTTGTGGACGGCAACCCCCGAGGCGAAGAAGGTGTTCGGGGGGTCGGTCCGGAGGTTATATGCGCGGACCTTCCCGGGAACCTCGACGATCCTCCGGATCGTCTGCGGGGAGAGACGCCGTCCGTCGAAGGCGTACACCGTGTCCCCCTCCGCCAGGGCTTCCACGGTCTTGTACGTTCCCCCGCCCGCGAGGAACGGATGCCCGGAGGTGGCGCGCAGCTCCGACCGGCTGGTGGTAATCGCGTAATGCCCGTCCGCCTCGACGGAATGGATCTCCCGCACGAGGGAATCGACAACCGTGCCGTCCTCCCGGAATGCGAGCACCCGGTCGCCCGGGCCTATTTCGCGGATCGGCTTGATCCTCCCGCCGGGCAGCAGGATCGGCGTGTCGGGAAGGAAACATCCCTTGTTGTGGACGAGGACGCCGGATGCGAGAAAAACACCCCCTCTGTCCACGATAAGGTCATACGCAACCGCTTCTCCGGGGATTCGGCGGACGGAGAGCACGGGGACGCGCCGAAAGCCGTCCCCCTCCCGGAGGAGGAGGAAGTCGCCCGGTTGAATCCCGCCGGCAGCCCGGAAGACGCCTGTACCGGTGGCAAACGGATGGGTCGCCGTCGCAACGACCGCCCCCCCGGGGAACGAAAGCTCGATCGTCTCTCCGGCCTCGATCCGGGTCGTCGCGACGACCCGGCCCTCCCGGAAACCGCCCTTCTCGATGACGACCACGGGGTCCCCCGCGGATAGACGCTCGATGGCCACCGCGCCCCGCGGGGTCTCGACCCGCGTCCCCTCCCGCAGGCAGCCCCCGCCGCCCCGGGCGTAGGCGTGTGAGGCCGCGGCGACCAGCAGGGCCGCCGCGAGACGGAAGACTCGCGTCGTCAACCCTTACCCGTGCAAAGCCGCGAGAATTCCCCCGAGGATGGCGGCGGCAACGACGATGCTCATCCCGAGGATGGCGGCGGAGACGATCCGGCCGAAATATTCCGCAACGGCCCGGTTCCCGCGGGCGATCTCCGCCTCCTCGTCGATGTTCGGGGTCATCCGGTTGACGATCCGGGGGAGGACCATCGGAAAAAGGAGCATCAACGCCGCGCCCGCCACCGCCCCCGCCAGCGCGTAGGCCACCGCCCATCCAATACCGCCAAGCGCGCCGGACAGGGTCGCGCCTTGCGCTTCAATCGGCATCACGAACCTCCTCCAGGGATTGGGGATCCGATTCCCCATTATCCATTTCGCGGTCGCGTCCGCAAGACCCGACCCGTTTCCAAAGACTTACGGTCCGCAATCGAGGGGCCGAAGGGCAGACGATTCAAGGCCAGGCGCGACGGCGTCACGCCGGCCGCACGCGCAGAATTCGAAGTTCCCCGACCATCTTGACAGCGAGTATCCTGGCGGCGTGAAGGCGCGGGAAGAGGTTTCGTGGGGCATGTTCCCCTCCCGGCCGCGAAGAGCGGAAAAAACGATTTCCTGTAATCTGGATTTGAATGGGGAAGGAAATGTCTTAACATTTGGGAAAAGCATACAGTCCGGAGCAAGACCGTACTGCCATTACTGAGACGTCCCCGGTTTCGAATGGTGCGGGAGGCGCATGGTGAAAGGAAACGACATCAATAACGGATTGGGGAACATCGAGGTTTACCGCAGAGCGGCCGAAGCCATCGGGAGGGCGGAGGCCCTCGTGATCACATCCGGTGCGGGAATGGGGGTGGATTCCGGGTTGCCGGACTTCCGTGGGGAGCGAGGGTTCTGGAAGGCATATCCGATGTACGAACGGCTCGGGTTGACCTTCGTGGAAGCGGCCAACCCGGCGCATTTTCGCAACGACCCGGATTTCGGCTGGGGGTTCTACGGTCACCGTACCCACCTCTACCGCTCGACGGAGCCTCACGAGGGTTTCCGGATATTGCAACGGCGGATCGAGCGTTCCGGTCTTGAGTATTTCGTCGTCACTTCGAACGTGGACGGCCAATTCCAGAAGGCGGGGTTCGAGGAAGAGAAGGTGCTGGAAGTCCACGGTTCCATCCATCACCTGCAGTGCCTGGAGCCTTGCTCCGGTGCGATCTGGCCGAACCGGGAGGAGATCCCGGTCGACCACGACACCATGAGGGCATTGCATATCCCGCGTTGCATACGGTGCGGCGGGGTGGCGAGGCCCAATATCCTGATGTTCAGCGATTTTTCCTGGCTGGGTCACCGCACGGACCACCAGGAACGCCTGTTCGGGCTGTTTCTCGAAGAGAACAAGGATCGGCAGATCGTGGTCGTTGAAATCGGGGCGGGAACATCCATTCCGACCATCCGGCACCTGAGTGAACGGCTCGGGCGACGCCGCGGGGTGACGGTCGTCCGGATCAATCCCAGGGAACCGTGGATCGATGATCCGCACCTGTCGATTCCCGACGGTGCCTTGGCTGCGCTCAGGGCGATTGAGGCGTTTGAACCGTTTTAAATTTCCACAACCAGGGCAAGAAGTAGGAGAACATGACCGCATATCTTCCCTGAAGGAAGGGAACTCCCATGAGAAAGACCTTTTTTTTCGTCCTGCCTTCCCTGTTCCTGTGGGTCTCCTCAGGGATCGCCTCTCCTCCGGTGAGCGAGAAGACCCAGGAATGCCTTTCCTGCCATGCGACGGTCACACCGGGGATCGTCGCCGACTGGGAGCGATCCCTTCATTCCCGGGGTACCCCCGAGGAAGCGTTGAGGAAACCAGCTCTCCAGGTAAGAGTATCGGCGAAGAGCGTACCTGAAAACCTCCTGAAAACGGTCGTCGGATGTGCCGAATGTCACACGCTCAAGGCGGATACCCACAAGGACACCTTCGACCACAACGGGCATCGCGTACATATCGTCGTATCTCCCGCGAACTGCTCCACCTGCCACCCCGAGGAGGCATCCCAATATTCCCGGAACCTCATGTCCCACGCCTACGGGAACCTGAAGAACAACCCGGTCTACCACGACCTCGTGGAGCAGGTGAACGGCACCATGTCATTTTCCGGGGGAACGATCGGGATCACCCCTCCCGGGGATCAGACAAACGCCGATGCCTGTTTCTCCTGCCATGGAACCGTCATCGGCGTTTCGGGGATTCGGAAACGGGAGACCGCGATGGGGGAGATGGAATTTCCCGTTCTTTCGGGGTGGCCGAACCAGGGGGTGGGGCGGGTCAATCCCGACGGTTCGAAGGGTGCCTGCACGTCCTGCCACGCCCGGCACCAGTTCTCGATCAGGATGGCCAGGAATCCCGCCACCTGCTCCCAATGCCACAAGGGGCCGGACGTGCCCGCCTACTCCGTCTACGCGGTAAGCAAGCACGGGAACATATACTCCTCGCTCGGTGATGCGTGGAACTTCACGAACGTACCCTGGGAGATCGGTGCCGATTTTACCGCCCCCACATGCGCCGCCTGCCACGCAAGCCTCCTGGTTACAGGGTCTGGAGATCGGCAGGAAGTCGTCGCCGCGCGGTCCCACCAGATGAACGATCGCCTTGCCTGGCGGATCTTCGGACTGGTCTACGCCCATCCCCACCCGTTGTCCCCGGACACCACGGTGATCCGGAACAAGGCGGGCCTTCCCCTCCCGACCGAGCTCACCGGCGAGCCGGCGGCATCGCATCTGATCGACGCGCGGGAGCAGAAAGAACGGACGGCAAAGATGAAGAAGATCTGTTCCGGCTGCCACGGCGGAAACTGGGTGGATGGGCACTTTGCCCGCTTCGAGGAAACGATCCGGACCACGAACGAGATGACCCTGACCGCCACGAAAATCCTCCTTGCCGCCTGGGAGAAAGGGGTAGCCAGGGGTCTCGCCCAGAACGACAGCATCTTCAACGAGCCGATCGAAAAGATGTGGGTGGAGGAGTGGCTTTTCTTCGCGAATTCCACCCGCTTCGCCTCCGCGATGTCGGGAGCCGACTACGGTGTTTTCGCAAACGGGCGCTGGTACCTGTCCAAGAACATCCGCGGCATGCAGGAATGGCTTGACCTGGCGTTGCGACAGAAGGAGGAGAGGAGAAAGTAGGGGAAGCAAAGGGGGGGCTTATCCGTGAACAACTGTGGCTGCGGAGGAACGGCGCTTCGGCGTCGAATGGGAGGTGTCCGGATGGGCACGACGGGAAAGAAGTTGCCGAAGGCGTACAGGGATCTCAAGGAGCGCTACAGCGAGTATCTGGGAGCCGTCGAGAAACTCGGGCGCTCCGTGAAACAGGCGGGCCCCATAGACGAGAAAACGGCACAGCTTGTCCAGCTCGCCGCCGCCACTGCCATCCGCTCCGAAGGGTCGGTCCACAGCCACGCGAGGAGGGCCCTGGATGCCGGTGTCACTCCGGAAGAGATTCGGCACGCCCTGATCCTGCTGACCTCAACGATCGGATTTCCCACAGTGGTTGCAGGTCTGACGTGGGTGGGCGACATCCTGGAAGGGAAACGAGGGAAGGTAAGGAATAGAAGGATCCCCCACCCGCCGTAGAGGCGAAAAAAGGAATTTCCTGTCCTGCTTGCTATCCGGACCGAAGGGGAGAATCCTGCGATTCGTTGCAACAAGGGCATTGGGCGGCATCGCTACAGATGTACATCCCGCATTTCGCACAAAGCTTCATCTCGATCCCGCCGCTCCCTGTGAATTCTCCATTCTCTTTGTCAACTTGGAGGGATTTCACCGTTTTCTGGAGTAAAAGATAGGCAAGGTAGCCGGCCCCGCCCAGCAATAAAAGTGGCTTGACCATCAATACGCCGACCATTCCCTCCTCCTTTTCTATCTCCGGGTTCCCGATCGAGCCGGAACGGGTGGGTCAGGGACGAATTGCCATGCTTGATTATACGATCATTTCAGCCGTATGGTTCGTTGCGTATCGAAGGGTTCTGGAGTTATGCCAAGAATTGGCTCTATCCGTTCTGCGGAGTCTCCGTAGAGGAAATCTTCTCTGGCGGACCGGAAGCTAATTTCCAAGGTCCAAAAGGGTATTCGAATCGAACCCCAAGAAAGAAGGGGGGGAAATGAAGACGTATACGATTGGGATAGTAGCGGTGGCAATTCTTCTTGTTGTGACCGGCGTCGGTTTCGGAATCGCGCAGGCGGCCGGCTGGGTTCGTGGCCCAGAGGAATGAGGATTTTATTCCATAATCGAGATTGGGCGCGGGTGCTTTACTGCAGTGCAGGTTAAGTGAAATGAGGGCGGGGTCTCATCCCCGTCCTTTTCATTGGGGAGCGTGTAGAAGGGAGCAACCGGGAGCGTTCCCCGGCCGGTTGCGAGCAGATCTCCCACTCAGCCCTCCGCGACCCCGCCGAAAAGATACCAGTCCGGCACGGCCCAGACCCTGTTCCGGACCTCTGCGAGCTCCCTCCCGGTGTAGACGACGAGGCCGAGCCGGGTTGCCCGTGGATGCTCGTTCAGGAATGTCTCGACACCTCGGCCGTCGATGGAACTGATCCTTTCCCGATTCTTGACTTCGATGGGAAGAATGTTCCCTCGCATCGCGACCAGGAAGTCGATCTCCAAGCCCGCGGCCGTCCGGTAGTAGAACAACTCCGGCTCCGGAGTCTGGAGCGCCGTCCACTTCATGAGCTCCGAAAACACCCAGCTTTCGTAGGCCGCTCCTGCGCCGATCGACATCTCGCCGAGAATGGCCCGGGACAAACCGGGATCGGAGAAGAAAACCTTCGGACTCTTGACCAGGCGTTTCCCCACGTTCTCGAAGAAGGGCGGCAGGAGATGGCACTGGAAGGATCTGGATAACAGGCCCAGGTATCGTTTCACCGTGTTGACCGAAAGCGACACGTCCCGTGATACCTCGCTCAGCGAGAGGGTGTTTCCGGTCCGGGCGCACAGGATCTTCTGGGTCAGCGCGAACATGTCGAGATCCGCCACCTGCCCGACGTCCGCGATGTCGCGTTCCAGGTAGGTTCGCCGGTAATCCCGAAGCCATCGGATCTTTTCCTCTCGGTCCTTGCGGTGCCACACCGGAGGGAAGCCTCCCCATTCCCTGTGCTCGGCGGCCAGATGCGTCGCCTTGCGCGTTCTTTCCGAAGGAATCGCGACGATTCGTTCCGGCTCCTCGCGGGGCATTCCTTTCTCCCGAAAGATTCGGGTCAGGAGGGAGCGGCCGGCGCTTCCGGAGAGCTCGCTCAGGGAGAAGGGGTGGAGATTCAGGAGGGAGACCCTCCCTGCGAGAGTTTCCCGGACGTCTTTCTTGAGTAGGAACTGGGACGAGCCGGTAAGGACGAAAACAGGCCCCTTCCCGCCCTGCTTGCGGGTCCGGTCCGAAACAAGTTTCAGGGGGTCGAACAGGAAGGGGGTTTTCTGGATTTCGTCGAGAACCACGAGGGGGACATCGTAGGATTCGAGGATGGACACCGCCCCCTTTTGGAATCGGAGGCGTTCATCGGGGTCGTCGAAGGAAACGTAGGCGCGGGGGACCCGAAGTTCTCCGGGAAGTTGGAATTCGCAGAGGGTCGTCTTGCCCGTCTGCCGGGCGCCGCTGACGACGATCACCCGTTCCTTTCGGGCGAGCGACGCGAGAGGCGCGAGAAGTTGCCGCCGGATCGTGTCCATGGGAATATCCTTTCACTCCCTATGCAAATATGCAAGGTAATTTTGCATAGGACCTGATACTTGATATGCTTCCCCGTATCCGTATCCCTGTACTCGGCGACCCCTGCGAGTCGCTCGACGATCTCCTTGCTTGCGGATTTGACCAGCGTCAGCGCATCACTCAGTTCCCTGGTTCTGTTTTCCACGGTTTTCTCAAGCATACTGGTGTGGTTTTTTTCAAGCTGCTTAAGCCTGTAATGATCGATCGCTTTTTTTACCGAATGGGCGAGATATTCAGGATCGTGTCCCCATTCGAGTATTGGTAAACCCTATGAGGCTCATTCTTCAGGGCATGGACCGACGATCCTCGACGATTTCCTTTTCCTATGCGGGAAGGGGGTGAGGCATTGTCCGCCTCACCCCCTCTTGCTCGACCTCGAACTCAAGATACTTTCGGCTTCCGGCTCCTGATGGTGCCGAGGATCGTTCATTTGTTTTCCCAAGGCGTCACGAGCTGGATAAATTTATTGTCCGGATCGGCGAAGGTCGCGATCATTCCTTTCGGATCTTCCGCCGGATTGTAAGGTTCCGCGACTACCGCGGCCCCGAGCTTCTTGATTCTTTCGAATTCTCTCTTTACTTCCTTGGTCTCAAAATTGAACATTATCCTTTCGGGGTTCGCGTTCTTGCCCCGGACTTTGTCATGCGGCCCAAAAGTGATGAACCCCTTGCCGGCCATGAATCCATAGTAACCGCCTTCCGACCCGTCGGGATCTTTCTGAAAAACCTTCTTGTAAAAATTCGCGGATTTTTGGGATCCCTGCCAATTTATCGAAGGATCCACTCCGGCCGGCCTCGCAATCGCTATCCTCTCGGTCGCGGACAGCTTCGACGCCATGATCTCGGCTCGCGCCTACTAGCCGACCCGGACCTGGGAAGACGCTAAGGAGAACCCCGAAGCGGGAATTCTCGTCCCCGCCGATTGATCCATCCCGGCTCCGATTATTTCCAGTAGGGGGATCGGACTTCCACGTACGCCTGGTGCGCGGCGACGGCGGCCTGCGCCACGGCGGTGACGATCATCTTCAGCGGGGAGGATACGTCCCCGATCGCCAAAAAACGCGGGATGTTCGTTCTCTGCCACGGATCGGCGACGACCTGGCCCTTGGAGTCCAGGGAAACGCCAAGGTCCCGGAAGAGGGCGAAGTTGGGCTTGGTCCCTACGGCCATCACCACGGCGTCGGCCGGCAGGTCGCGCGTCTTTCCGCTGGCGAGGTCCTTGAGGCGGACTCCCATGACGCGGTCGTCTCCCAGAATCGTGTCCACAGCGGTCCCCAGAAGAATTCCTCCTTCCCCATCCCCGTCCGGTTTTTCGGGTGCTCCATACTCGGATCGCAACGTTTCCTGGCGGTGCACAAGGGTAATCCGAGATGCGATTCCCTGAAGTCGCTGAAGGTGGGAAAGGGCGGTGTCCCCCCCTCCAACGATGATCACACGCTTTCCGCGGAATCGGGAAGGGTCGGGAATCTTGTAAAATATTCCGCCATCGAGGTCGGCCAGCTCGATTTCGCGGGGGATGCCGGCCTCAGCGGCCGTGCTCCCGTTGGCCAGGATGACCACCTTTCCACGGTATTTCACGCCCCCCGCGCGGATCTCCCCGTCCCGCGAGATTTCCTCGACCCTTTTCTCGACAAGGTCGACGCCGGTGCGTCGGGCGAAATCGACGAGCGACTGCGCAAGCTCGTCGGCGCGCACTCCCGGGCGCGTTCCCGGGTAATTGTCGATCTTCTTGTCGGGGCACCACCGGGTGAGGATCCCCCCCCAGCAGTCCCCCTCGAAAACCGCCGTGCGGAGGAATTTTCGCCCGCAGTAGGAAGCCGCGGCAAGTCCTGCCGGACCTCCCCCCACCACCAGGACATCGTATTCGATCCCTTGTGGGGCCTGAGCGATCCGACCCTCCTTCCCCCCTGTGAATGCTTCCGCCGCTTTCCCTAACATGACCGATGTCCTCCTGTCTACCTTTCTATTATAGGAGCGGGGAGGGAGCCGGGGCTCTCCACAGAGATTTTTCTTCGAACGGCATATGATGAACCTGGGTTGCCAGAGGACGAGTGGTTTCAGGGCCCGCGGCGAAATTCAAATATCCGACGAGAGAAGAACAACGTTGCGGGAGGGAACAGGGTGGCCAGAATCCCTTACGTGCTGAAGGAAGAATGCATCAGCTGCGGAGTCTGCGTGGACACCGTCCCCACCGTGTTTCGTTTCGACGACGATATGAAGGCCGAGGCGTTCGATCCGGCGGGGGACATCTTAAATAAACCCGCGAGCCAGATTTAAGCCCGTCGGGCGGTTTTTACGAAACAAGGGAACTTGGCGCGAACCCTCACGTGCCGCGCCTCACGGCGCTGTTGCGGAGGAAGGGGCGCGAGATCGTTTCTTCCGGCTATCTGCTCAGCTTCGCCGCAATCGTCGCGACGTGCCGGCCTTGGAACCGTGCCGCGGCCAGCTCGTCCACCGTGCACACCGGGATATGGGCGAACGCTTTCTGGGAGCCCGTGGCGCCCATCTTTTCCAACACCTCCTTCGACAGGGTCTCGGGCACGCGGCGCAAGACGGTCTCCGCTCCTGCAACCTCCCTCGCTCCTTCCGCGACCGCTTCCGCCAGCCGGTAGACATGTCCATAATAGAAGACCACGAGAACTTTCATGATGTGCCTCCTTGTTCCGGGGTGAATGCGGCTTCCGACGTCAATGAACCCATGAGCCACATTTTCGTCACATTGAGGAAAATGGCAAAAAAGGGAACCCGGCGTCTTTCCGAATTCCCTTTGGGGATTGCGATGGTGCCGAAGGCGGAACTTACGCCTTGGCCTGCGCGAAGTTGTCCGCGACCTGCGCCCAATTGACGGTGTTCCACCACGCCTCGATGTACTCGGGTCGTCGGTTCTGATACTTCAAGTAATAGGCGTGCTCCCAGACGTCGAGGCCGAAGACCGCCATGCCGCCGTCGATGATGGGATTGTCCTGGTTTGCGGTAGACTCGACGGTGAGCTTCCCTCCACGGACCAGCAACCACGCCCAACCGGACCCGAATCGCGACGTCGCGGACTGGGTGAATGTTTTCTTGAAATCCCCGAAGCTGCCAAACGTATTCTTGATGGCGTCGGCCAGATCCCCCGACGGCTCACCGCCGCCGCCCTTTTTCATGATCTTCCAGAACATGGAATGATTCAAATGGCCGCCGCCGTTGTTGCGCACGGCGGTACGTACGGCCTCCGGCACTTTGCCGATCCGTGCGAGCAGATCCTCGACCGGAAGCTTTTGAAGCTCAGGATGGCCTTCGAGAGCCTTATTGAGATTGTTGACATACGCCCCGTGGTGCTTGTCGTGGTGAATCTCCATCGTCTTCGCGTCGATGTACGGCTCGAGCGCGTCGAAGGCGTATGGGAGCGGCGGCAAATTGTGCGTCATCGGACGGATCTCCTTTCCAGCCGGCTCGTGACCGGCGTCATCTTTACCATAAGATGTGTCGAGAACACGGCATCGTTTCCCCCCCGCGAGTTTCTTGTCCGCCGCAAGCTGCAGGTTCGTTCCAGTCAGATGATCAGCAGATCCGCGGGAGTTGGTCCCCGACGAGGCAGTCGACGGCGCGCAAGTCCCCGATTGCGGTCGGCAGCAGGACGCCCGGCTTCCCAACGGCACCTTCCCTCGCTCGCTTGGAGTCCTGCCTCCGAAGCCATAACGGAAAAGGGCCGCCCGCGGAATTCCGCAAGCGGCCCTGAAGTTGTTATGGCTCCCTGGGCAGGACTCGAACCTGCAACCTAGTGGTTAACAGCCACCCGCTCTGCCGGTTGAGCTACCAGGGAACGAAAAGACGGCAGACGAAAACTATAATCCCGCCCCCCTCGCAGCGTCAAGAGGGTTAGGGGGCGCCTCGCCAACCTTCCACTCGCGGTCCTTGGGTCCGGTCGGAAGCCCCAGTTCGAGCCAGGCGTCGAAGCCGCCGTGGAGGACGCTCACCCGGTCGATCCCCCGCTTGATCAGGATCCGCGCCAGACTGGCGCTGGTGGCTTCCCCCGGTCAGGTACAGTAGAAGACGAGGTCCCGGTCCGCCGGCAGGTGATGGGCAAACCGGTGGAAGGTCGCCGGCCGCAAACGATACGACCCCTCGATCATCCGTTCGGACCGCTCGTAATCGTCGTCCCGCCGAAGGTCCAGCACGAGAGGCGGTTCCGGCTCCGACTGCCTCCGGTACAGCTCATCCGCCCCGATCCGGGGGGCTCTGTAATGCCGGATCAGGTAGTACCGGTACGCGATCCTCCACACCATGTAGGCGGCCAGGCCGCCCACCAGGATCCATCCCATCCCTTCGTGGAGCGCCTTGCCATGCTCGGCGATCTCCTTCCCGAAGATCCGTCCGAGCCCCGCCCCGATCGAGGCCCAGAGCAGCGATCCGATCAGGTCGGCGGCGAGAAAACGGTGCGGCGGGACGGAGGCCACCCCCGCCAGCGGGGGCATGATCGTGTTCACACCAGGGAGGAATTTCGCAAACAGGATCGTGGCGGTCTTCCGGCGGTGGAACTGGTCCACGGCACTCTCCACGCAAACATCCGGGTTGAACGACATCCGGCAAAGGGTCACGAGGATCCCCCGCCCCCGCCATTTTCCTACGACGTACCAGATCATGTCCGCTCCCAGCGCCCCCGCCACCGCCCCTGCCACGACCAGAGGGAACGACACAATCCCCGATACCGAGAAGGCTCCCCCGAGCATAAGGAACGGAAAAGCGGGGAACGGAAGGCCGATATTCTCCAGGAAGCTGACGAGGAAGATCGCCGCACCGCCGTACCGGGCAATCATCGCCGGAAACCAGTCCAACGGGCGGCTCCTTTCCTAAAAAAACCTATTAAAGTAGATGAGCGGCGCCTCCGCCGGGATGCGCCCCGGAAAGAGTCCTATCGGGGGAGGCCTTGCGACTTGCGGTACGTGATCCAGCCCGATGCGGCAAGGAGAAGGATCCCCAGAACGAAGGGTGGAAGGGAAAACCCGGAAGGGATTCCTCTCCCGTACCCGATCTTAACCCACTCGAAGATGTAGGTCCCGATGACCGCCAGGGAGCCGGCCGCGCCGGTCGCCCACCCCCATAAGCCGGGAGCGAAGGGGGCCTCCTCGGGAGCCCGGAGGAAAAAAACGGAGGAGCCGATCATCCCGGCGCAAAGGAGAAGCACCGACCAGACGGGGCCCACCCAGGGAAGCGGGATCAGGAACAGGATGTCCCAATCGGTCACGCCGGCGGGCCAGCCGATCGCTGCGTAAAGCCACAGGTAGTAGAAGATGTCCCAGACGGCGAACGCAAGGAGGAACGCGCCGAGCCGCCTCGCCCCTCCGCGGACGGCAAGGGAAGCCGCGCACAGCAGCATGACCAAGGTGGCTCCCTCCCGGGCGACCTCCACCGCCAGCAGCGCAGGCGGCAGGTCCCTCATCGGGAAGAGTGGGCCGCCGCCGATCAGCGCGCGGAGGTAAATGACGACCGCCGCCTCGACGAAAGCCATCGCGGCGGCGAAGACGACCAGGAAGGCGATTTTCTCTCTCATCTCCCCATCCTCGCCCTCCCGCATGCTCGCAGCAGACCTGTTGAAAAATTATCACACGGGGGGTGTCCCTTTATTCCATTTTCCCAAGGGCTTCGTTCAGCGCCTTGAGCAGCCCCTCGATATCGACGCCGTCCCGTTTCGCCGTCGTCTCGATCGGCGCCCCGCCGCCGCAGCAGGAGTCCACCTTGTAATCGTTGAACACCTTGATCGTCTGCGGGTGCTTCTTGATGACGTCGTTGATGACCATGTTGCGGGTGATGGTTTCCATTACCGATTCCTCCCTGGATGCGTTAGCGCCCGGCTTTACGGCCTGGGCGCGATGACGGCCAGCAGGACGGTTTTTTCCACCGCCTTGAGGCCGTGTGGTTCGTTCGGTTCCGTGACGACGAAAGCCCCGGCCTGGGCCGCCTGCTCGCCATTTCCGGTGATAAAAGCGCCTTTCCCCTGCACCATGTGGAGCACGACGCGGGAAGGCGCCGTGTGGGGCGGGATCTCCTGCCCCGGCAGGAGTCCGAAGACGACGACGCGCATCGCGTCGGAGTCGTACAGAAGCTTGGACACGGGCCTGTCGGGCGAAAAGTCCGCCTCTTTCCGAGCGTCAAACATGGGATACCCCCTTCCTTTCTTATCCGGGCGCCGTCACCGGATCGTGAGCCAGAGGTTGACGACTCCGAGAACGATGCCGAAAAACTGTGCAACGCTTCCAGCCCAAAGCAGGATCGCGGCAGCCGGCACGATGAAGCCGATGGCCATCCCCGCCGTGGCGGACGCCGCGATCCAGAAGTGTGCCGAGGCCCACGCCTCGCTGCGCAGCGGCTTTCCCGCGAAGCGCGGGAGGATGTGATACGCGATCCCGAAGATGATCATGATGACGAAGCCGGCGAGGTTGAGGTGCGTGTGCGCCAGCCTCCACTGCGCCCCGGACGCCTTGTACAGGAGATCCCGGGTGGCCGGCACGACCAGCAGGGTTCCCAGCAGCGTTCCCAGGATGAAATAGGCCATCCCGACCTTGAGAAAGCGGATTGTCGTCGGACTCATAGACTCTCCTCCCCGCCCGCGGCGATCACCACCAGCGCCACAGGGATATGATCAGCAGGACGCAAAAAACCAGGCCCAGGTTTAGGTAAGCCATGAAGTAGAAACCCCTCACGTGAAAGGGCTTCTTGCTTGCCTCCCCCGTTTCCAGGAGACGGCCGACGAAAGGCAGCGATGCGATCTTGTCTTCTCCGTGGGGCGCCAGCTTCAGTGCGTCGGACAGATCGAACCCTGCCTGGTGCTTGCCGACGTGACTCCCCTTCTTCCACAACCCGCTGCCTGTGGCGTCGTAGATCCTGCCCTGGAAGGCGAAATAGGCGGGCCTCCCTTCCCTCCCGTCGAACAGGGAGATCTCGTCCGCGGTCATGTCCTTTTTCCGCTGGTCGACGGTCTGCTGCCTCCTCTTCAGGCGGGGGCCGATGACGAAGGTCACGAGGACGGCCGTTGTCACCATGACAAGGTAGAGGGCGATCTTGGCCGTGAGGAGAACTCCGAACCTCGTATGGAAGAGAGCCTCCAGGGAGGAAATCCGGAAGGCCGTGAGGATGACCCCCGTGACAGCCATGAGAACGATCGAGATCCAGCCGACCAGCAGCTCTCCCCGGGGGAGTCCCTTCGCGGCGTACGCCGGCTTCAGGAGTAAGTGCACATAAAGGATCGTCCCGAACCACAGGACCCCCGTGACGAGGTGGACCAGGCCGGCGAAGAACCTGACCATCCGCAAACCGCCCCCCCTTTGCGCGGATCCGCCGGCAGAGCGCATCTCCTTCCGGAACGCCACCCCCTCCGCGGTCAGATCTCCCCCGCCCGCCGGGTTCAAGTGGCAGGCGATGCACGGTTTTCCGGTTCGCACGGCGTATTCCTCCGTGCCGGATCCCCGGACCGGAAACAGCAGGGCCGGGAGGAGGACGGCCAGCGCCGCAAGGAGAGCTTTCCCTCTCCGCACCGGCCTCCTGCGGGTCACCTCGTGCGGTCGAGGAGCGAAGAGCCGAAGAGGAGCCAAAAGTAATCCTGCCGATTCCGGATGTAGAGCTTTCCGCCGCCGGCCATGTTCTCGCCGGCCAGCTGCCCCTGCCGGATGGCGCTGCGCCAGCCGAAGTTGATCCGGACCTCGCCGGTCTTCTCGTCAACCAGCTCCGCACAGTCTCCCGCCGCATAAATGTACGGTGCACTGGTCCGCAGTCGGTCGTCCACGACAACCCCGGTTCCAACCTTCACCCCGCTTCCTTTCAGGAAAGCCACCGCAGGGAGCCGCTCTGTGGCCGCCACGATCATCGAGCAGCGGATCTCCTGCCCGCTCAGGTCCCGGATCTCGAATGCGCCATCGTCGATCTCGCGGATGGAGGCGATATCGTCCCCCTCCTGGATACGGACCCCCCGGCTGCGGACCTGGTCGAGGACGCTCGCCTCGAACTCTCCCGAGATCGGGTAGCCGAACCGGGGGAGAGCCGGCTTGATCCACACCACCTTCCTTCCCAGTCGCGCCAGAGCCCGGCACGTCTCGATCCCCACATACCCCGGCCCGTACACGACGATGGGGCCGGGCCCTGCCGCACGCTCCCGGATCCTCTTCGTATCGCTCAAGGAATCGAACGGAATGACCGCCTCCGGGTGCCGGTCGAGCGGGGTCGGCAGCACCGGTTTCCCTCCCGTGGCAACGAGCAGGAAGTCGTACGCCTCCTCGGTCCCGTCATCGAAGAACACCTTTCTCCCGTCCGCGTCCACCTTTCGGGCGCGCTTTCCCTTGCGGACCTCGATTCCGTTCAAGGCAAGATCCTCCGCCTGCGGGTCGGACAGGGCGGCGAGCGTGATGTCTCCGGCGATGAAGTCGGGCAGGAGGGGCCTCAGATACGGGACGTCGGGATCCTCCGTTGCGATGACGATTTCCGCGTCCTTCTCCGCCTTGCGGATAGCTTTGGCGGCGGCGATTCCGGCCGGGCCGCTTCCCAGGATCAGGTAGCGCATGGGATACCTCCGGGGATCGAGTTCGAATTCCGTGGCCGCCCCCATCGAACGGAGAAGCGGCCGTCTACCGGATCGACCGCGGGGGGGCGCGCCCCCCCGCACCGTTAACGTTTATTGTTTATGCTCCGCCGCCGCCCCCGGTTTCAGGCGAGCATCATGCGTTCCCTCTTCCCCTCCGTGCGTGACAGGCGTGCTCGCATCGAGATAGAGGCGCTCCACGAAGTGCAGGTACGGCACGTAGGCCTGCACGTAGGCGCGCCCCGCCTCCACGCTCTCTCCCGCGTGCGCTTTTTTCTCCTTCGCTTCCGTGTAGTATTTGTGGATTCCCTCATGGATCTTCTCGTTGATCAGCTTGAGCAATGGCCTCGGGTCACCCGTTTCCAGCGCCTTGTCGGCGGCGGGGATCGCCGGACCCATGTCAAGCCCTGAGGGTTTTAACCCGGTGTAGGGTGCCCCCTCTCCCTCCCGATGGACCCGGACAAGAGTCTCGAAGAAGTACCTGTCGGCCAGTTCCTTCTCTTTCTCCCCCTTCCCCCGGACCGCCATCGCCAGGTCGAACGCCTTCCGGATCTCCGCCTCCTTGTCCGCCGCCACCCACGGCAGGATGATCTTCACGTCCCCCTTGGCCAGGGCCTGCCGGGCGAGGTTTATGACGGGGCCGTCCAGCGTATCGCAATGCGCCAGGCCGTTCCCCGCGGTGGATAACGTCAGGAGGATGACCGCCACGGCAACGCTTCTGATTCCAGCCCACCCTTTCATTTTCCCCTCCCTCTTGCGCTTCCGAGAGCCGTTGTTTTCGGTTTCCATGTCGCCAGTTTCACACAGGGCCAGGTTTTTTTACATTGATACACATCAATATCATCATCTGGCCATCGAAAGAATCGAGCCGCCGGTTTTTTTCACGCGAGGGTCTTGCGGAACCGGCGCGTGGTGAAAAAGAGCGTCACCAGCCCCATGGCAAGGAGCGCAGCCACCTGGGGCCAGAGCGTATCCGCACCCGCGCCTTTCAGGAAGACTCCCCGCAGGATGACCAGAAAATACCGCAAGGGGTTGGCGTAGGTGAGCACCTGCACGGCCGTCGGCATGTTCGCGATGGGGAACATGAAGCCGGACAGAAGCACGCAAGGGAAGTAAAAGAAGAAGACGCTCATCATCGCCTGCTGCTGCGTACGGCTGACCGTGGAAATGAAGAGCCCGATCCCCAGCGTGGTCATCAGGTAGAAGGTCGTCGCCACGAGCAGCAGGAGCAGGCTTCCCCGGATCGGCACGTCGAACCAGAACACCCCGATCGCGGCGATGAGCAGCACGTCGGCATATCCGACCAAGGCGAAGGGGAGCGTCTTGCCGAGGGTAAATTCCAGGGGGGTGATCGGCGACACGAGGATCTGCTCGATGGTGCCGATCTCCTTCTCCCGCACCACCGCCATGCTGGTCAGCATCAGCGTGATAAGCATCACGATGAGCGCGATCACTCCCGGAACGTAGAAGTTGCGGCTTTCCAGGTTCTCGTTGAACCAGGCGCGGGAGACGAGAGCGACTCCGCCCGGCGGGGGAAGGGCCCCACGGAGGCGGGCCATGCGGGCCAGGAGGATCCGATCGGAGAATTTTCCGGCGATCCGCCCCGCGTAGTCGAGCGCGATCCGGGCGGTGTTGGAATCCGTCCCGTCGGCGATCACCTGGAGACTGGCCGTCCGGCCCGCCCGCAGGTCCCCCTCGAAACCATGGTCGATCCGCAGGATCGCCCCGACCGTTCCCCGGTCGAGCAGCTCCTGGGCCGCCGCGGTGTCCCGCGTTTCCGCCACGAACCGGAAGGTGCCGGAGGCGGAAAAGCCCGACAGCAGCTCCCGCGAGGAAACGCTCCGATCGAAGTCCATCACCGCCGTGGGGACGTTGCGCACGTCCGTGGAGACGGCGTAGCCGAAGACCAGGACCTGGACCATCGGCATCAGGAAGACCATCCGGCGCATCTTCGGGTCCCGAAAGAGCTGGAGGAATTCCTTGACGAGCATGCGGCGCAGGCGCTCTGGCATCCGAAGCGTTCCTCCCTCACCCGAGTTTCTTGCGGAGCTTCCGGTTCGCAAGAAGTACGATCGTCACCCCGAACACCGTCAGCGCCACCGCCTCCCCCCAGAGCACGGAAAACCCGACCCCTTTGAGATAAACCCCTTTGAGGATGGATACCAGGTAGCGGGAGGGGATGGCATAGGTCACCACCTGGATCGCTTTCGGCATGTTCCCGATCGCATAGACGAACCCCGACAGCAGGAAGGACGGAAGAAAGGTGAGGATCATCGCCATCTGGGTCGCCAGCAGCTGCGATTTCGTGACGATGCTGATCACCATCCCCAGGGAGAGCGACCCGGCAAGGAAAACGGCCGCCATCCCGAACAGGATCGCCGGATTCCCCCTCAATGGCACACGGAACAGGAACTCCCCCATCCCTACCGCGATGGCGACGTCGAGCATCCCAAGGGCAAAATACGGGAGAAGCTTGCCCAGGATGAGCTCGCGGGGGGTGACGGGAGTGGAGATGAGCTGCTCCATCGTCCCCTGCTCCCACTCCCGGGCCACGGTCAGCGACGTGAGCAGGGCCGCGATCACCATCATGATGACGGCGATCAGGCCCGGAATGATGTAGTTCTTCGACTCCAGGTCGGCGTTGAACCAGACCCGTGGGCGCATTTCGAGCGGGTCGCGCAGAAGTCCTTGTGCGGCAACCCCCGCCGCCCGCACCGCGATGTCCCGGGAGGTACCGCGGACTGCGGCCTCGGCGTATCCCAAGGCGATCGTGGCGGTGTTCGAGTCCGACCCGTCGAGGAGAAACTGAACGGGAGATTCGCGCCCCGCCGCCAGGCGGGCGGTGAACTCCCGGGGGACGACCAGCGCCGCCAGCACGCTCCCCTCCTCGATCGCGCCCTCGATGTCCCGGTATCCGCCAGCGCGCAGGCGGACGTCGAAGTACCGGGATCCCTCGAACCGGCTGACCAGCTCCCGGCTTTCCGGCGAGCCGCTCTGGTCCCAGACCGCGATCGGAACGCGGTCGACGTCCAGCGTCAGGGCGGTTCCGAAGAGAAGCAGCATCAGCATCGGGATGGCGATCGCCATGCCGAGGCTGCGCGGGTCCCGGCGGATGTGGAGAAACTCCTTGCGCGCCACGGCTCGCACCCGCCGGAGGTTCACCGCCGCACCTCTTCAAAGGGCTTCTCTCGCCGGTCCTTCTCCTCCACCACGGAGACGAAGACGTCCTCCAGCGACGGGGCGATCCGCTCGGCCCGCATGACGGGAACTCCCTTGGCCCCGAGCGCCTCCCGGAGCAGCGGGACCGCCTCCACCGCCCGCGCCACGACCGCGTGGATCCCGGTGCCGAACAGGGCGGCACTCCGCAGGCCCGGAAGACCTTCCAGGAACGCGATGGCGTCCTGGGGCCGCTCGCAGCGGATCTCCACCACCTCTTCCTTCATCAGCCGGGTCTTGAGTTCCTCCGGGGTCCCCAGCGCCGCCAGCTCGCCCCGGTAAATGAGCCCCAGCCGGTCGCAGTTCTCCGCCTCGTCCATGTAGTGCGTCGTCACGAAGACCGTGACTCCTTTCCCGGACAGGTCGTAGATCAGGTCCCAAAAGCTGCGGCGGCTTATCGGGTCCACCCCCGAGGTGGGCTCGTCGAGAAACAGGATGGGGGGCTCGTGGAGGATGGCGCACCCCAGCGCAAGGCGCTGCTTCCAGCCGCCGGCAAGGAACGCCGTCTTCGTCCCCCGGTGATCCGACAGCCCCGCCATTTCGATGACCCACTCCTTGCGGTCGCGCTTCTTCTCCGCCGGAATCCGGTAGATCCCCCCGTAGAAATCGATGTTCTCCTCGACCGTGAGGTCCTCGTAGAGGGAGAAGCGCTGGGACATGTAGCCGATGTGCTGCTTGATCTTTTCCGGTTCCGTCCGCAGGTCGTAACCGGCCACCGTCCCCTCGCCCGACGTGGGGGAAAGGAGCCCGCACAGCATCCGGATGGTGGTTGATTTCCCCGCCCCGTTGGGTCCCAGGAAGCCGAAGACCTCCCCTTTGCGGATGTCGAAGGTAACCCGGTTGACCGCGATGAAATCCCCGAAGCGCTTTTCGAGGCTCCGCACCGTGACCGACAGCTCCCGGTCCGCCGGGATCACGGGCTCGCGTCCTGCCCGGACGAGAGCACCGAGACAAAGACGTCCTCGAGCGCGGGCTCGACCGGTTGTACCGGGGAAAAGGGGATGCCGGCGCTCGCAAGCGCCCTCTCGATCTCGCGCACGGCGTATCCGGAATTCCGCGCCCCCACGTGGATGCGATCCCCGAACAGCCCCACGGACGCGCCGGCGATCTCCTTTCGGAGAATCGCCACCGCCCGCCGCGGCTCCGCGCACCGCACTTCCAGGATCGCCCCCGGGAAGAGGGCCTTCACTTCTTCCGGCGCCCCCACGGCCAGAAGCTTCCCCCGATGGAGGAGGGCCAGCCGCTGAAACCGTTCCGCCTCGTCCAGGTACGCTGTGGAGACGAAGATCGTGACCTTCTCCCTCAGGAGGCGGTACAGAATTCGCCAGAACTCCCGGCGGGAGACGGGATCGACGCCGTTGGTCGGCTCGTCGAGGAAAAGGACGCGGGGAGTGTGGACGAGCGCGCAGGCAAGCCCGAGCTTCTGCTTCATCCCTCCGGAGAGGTTCCCCGCCAGCCGGCTCCGGAAGGGGCCAAGGTTGCTGAAGGAGAGCAGATCCTCGAACCTGCCCTCCCGCCCGCGCCGGGGAACCCCGTACAGGTCGGCGTACAAGAGGAGGTTCTCCAGAACGGAGAGGTCGGGGTACAGCCCGAACCGCTGGCTCATGTACCCGATCTCCTTGTGGATCTCTCCGGCCTCCGTGCGGACCGACCGGCCCGTCACCCACGCCTCTCCCCCCGAGGGATCGAGGATGGCGGTGAGCAGGCGCATTACGGTGGTCTTGCCGGCCCCGTCCGGGCCGACCAGCCCGAACAGCTCTCCCTCCGCAACCGACAGCGAGAGGGAGTCCACCGCGACCGTGTCACCGAAACGGCGGCTCAGGTCCTTCGTGCGGATGGCTTCCAAAACAATCGCCTCTTACCGGAACCTGACGACCCCGTCCGCCGGCATTCCCGGCTTGAGTTCCATCGATGGGTTGGCGATGGCTACCTTGATGCGGTAGACCAGCTTGACACGCTCCTTGCGGGTCTGGACGCTTTTCGGCGTAAACTCCGCCTGCGGGGCGATGAACGAGATGCGGCCGGCGTATGTCTTTCCGAGGAAGGTGTCGGTGGTCACGTCGACCGGCTGTCCCACCTTGACCCGGCCCAGCTCCGTCTCCTCGATGTAGGCGCGCAGCCAGACATCCGCAAGATCCCCTACCGTCACGACGGGGGTCCCGGCGGCGACGTAATCCCCCGGCTCCGCGTTTTTGGAAAGGACCACACCCGCAAGGGGGGAAGCGACCGTTGCGTAGGAAAGACGGGTACGGGCAAGCTCCAAGGCCTCCTTCGCCTGCCGAACCCGGGCGCGGGCCTGGTCGATCTGCTCCCGCCTCGCCCCTTCCTCTACGAGCAGGAGGCTTTCCCTCGCTTCTTTCCTCCTCTCCTCGGCGATCTCAAAGGCAGCCTGTGCCCTCTCGAGTTCCTGGCGGGAGATCACGTCCCTGGCATGAAGGGCCTTTGCGCGAATGAACTCCCGGGAGAGCCGATCCGCTTCGGCCTGCGCCGCCGCCAACGCCGCCCTGGCCCTGGCGATCTCCTGGGGGCGCGACCCGGCAGACAACTCCTTCAGGGCCGCCGCCACCGCCTGGTGCTCGGCTTCCCGGAGGCCCACCTCGTTTTCCAGGTCGGCGCTGTCCAGCCGGGCAATGAACTGCCCCGCGGAGACGGACATCCCTTCGTCCACCGCCCGCTGCATCACCCGGCCCGGGATCTTGAAGCTCACGTCCACGTCGGTCACCTCGATGTTCCCGGAGACCTGCAGGACTCCGTCTTCCTTCCCCACGCGGAGGAAGAACCATGCCGCGGCGACCGCCGCGACCGCGAGGCCGACCGCCAGGATCACCAACGCTTTTTTCCGGTTCATCTTTCCCTCCGGATGGAAACCCTGGTTCACAGGGCGCCGCCTCAAGCGGGCAATTCGAAATCCCCCCGGGCGATCCTTGCCGCCATGTCGCCGTGGTCGGCCTGGGTGGGCGGAGGGGACACGACGTGGAGGATCACCATGTCGGTCTTCGCCTTCACCCCCCGCTTCGTCTTGCGGGGGACAACGACCAGATCGCCCTCCTTGACGCGCCGGCGCTCCTCCCCCGCCACGACCTCGCCCTCGCCGGAAAGGATGTAAATGACGACGTGGACGTCGGGGGTGTGGACGGGGATGAACTGGCCGGCCCGGAAAGCCGCCTGGACGACCTTCATCTCCGGGCATTCGTACAGCGGCCTGGCGGCGAAGCGGCTGGGATCGAACTCGACGTTTTCCTTCGGACGGGCAAACACGGGAGCGCTCATGATGGGTCCTCCTTCGGAGTCCGTTTTCAGAGCCACTTCTTCCTGCGGAAGTATTGCAGCATCACCGCCGCAATCACGGCCATGATCAGCAGGACGGTCGGGTAGCCGTACCGCCAGCCCAGTTCCGGCATGTTGTAGGGGGAGACCTGCGGGTTGAAGTTCATCCCGTACACCCCGACGAGGAAGGTCAGGGGGATGAAGATCGTCGCAATCACGGTGAGCACCTTCATGATCTCGTTCATCCGGTTCGACATCGAGGACATATATTCCTCGACCAGTCCGGCGGCCATTTCGCGGAACGTCTCCACCATGTCCATCAGCTGGACCAAGTGGTCGTAGCAGTCCCGGAGGTACGGCCGCGTCGCGGCCAGGATCAGGGGGGACTCCTCCCGGAGCAGCTCGTTCATCGCGTCGCGGGCGGGCCACACGGCGCGGCGGACATCGAGCAGCCGCTGCTTCGCCTGGCGGATCTCGTGGAATGCCTCGGGGGAGGGGGAGGCGATCACCCTCTCCTCGAGCTCCTCGACCTCGTCGCCGAGCTTCTCCAACGTCGGGAAAAAGGCGTCGATCACGGCGTCGCAGAGGACGTACGCCAGGAAATCGGCGCCCAAGGCCCGGATCTGTCCCTTCGCCTGGCGCAGGCGCTCACGGACGGGGTCGAAAGCATCGCCCGGACGCTCCTGAAAGGACACCACCACCCGGTCTCCGAGGAAGAGGCTCACCTGCTCCGGGGGCTCCGGATAGCGGACCTCCCGCAGGATAATCAGGAGGTGCCCCTCGTACCGCTCGACCTTGGGGCGCTGGGGGACGTTCAGGACGTCTTCCAGGGCAAGAGGGTGGAAGCCGAACCGCTCTCCAACCGCACGGACGACGCCCGGATCGGACAGCCCGCAGATGTTCAGCCACAAGACCCCGCCTGCGGGGACGGAAAGCGAGGCGATCTCCTCCGGACGCAGGGTGCGCTCCTCGAGGCCGGCGGCATCGTACCGGGAGAGGGCGACCCTGACGGGCTCCCGGTCGGCCTCGACGTGGACCGCAAGCGTCCCCGGAGGAGTTCCTGGAGAGTGCCACCGTTTTCTCCGCTTCCGCGCCATCGGTCGCCTCCTTGTGCTTTTTCTTTCCTTCTCTTATATCAGACGGCAAAAATCCGGGAAACAGGTCCAACCCGCAGGTCCAACCCGTAATGTCCAACCCGTAATTGCGGCCGTTATCGGGAGCATGAAATAATATAACCATTCGACAGGAAGGGGTCTTCCGGATGAAGGCTCGTCCGCACGACGTGCTCGGCGCATCTCTTTGCCTGTTCGCCCTCCTGGGGCTGCTCGTCTACAGCTGCGCCGTGAACCCGGTGACGGGGAGATCCGAATTCGCCCTCGTCTCCTTCTCCGAAGAGGAGGAGGTGGCGCTCGGGGCGAAGGCCTACACCCCAGCGGTCCAGCAGCAGGGCGGGTTCTACCGAGACCGCGCGCTGGAGGAGTACATCCAGTCGATCGGGATGCGGATCGCCCGCGTGTCCCACCGTCCGAATCTCGCCTACCGGTACCGGGTCCTGAACTCCTCGGTCCCCAACGCATTTGCCCTTCCCGGCGGTTTCATCGTGATCAACCGCGGCCTGCTCGTGCACCTCAAAAGCGAGGCCGAAGTGGCGGCGGTTATGGGACACGAAACGGGGCATGTTACGGCCAAGCACTCCCTGGCCGGCTACCAGCGGTCGGTTGCGGCCAACCTGCTGCTCACGGGGGTCTCGGTCGCCGCGGGGGGGAGGGCCGGCGTGATGCAGCTCTCGGCCGTCACCACTTCCCTGATCGAGAACGGCTTTTCGAGGGACCAGGAGCGCGAGGCGGACTGGATCGGGATCGATTACATGGTCAAGGCGGGGTACAACCCCGAAGGAGCGATCAAGCTCCAGGAATACTTCTATGAACAGCTCGAGGGAAAGAAAAACCCCGACTTCGTCCAGGGGCTCTTCCGGACGCACCCGTTTTCCAAGGAACGGCTGGAAAACGCCCGCGCCCTGATCGCGCAACGGTACCCCGACACGGTGCGCAATCCGAACTATACGTTCAACGAGACGATCTTCACAGAGAAAACCGCCCGCCTGCGGGAGGTCCAGAAGGCGTACGACATCGCCGACAAAGGGGACAGGCTGTTCCAGGAGAAGCGATACGAGGAGGCGCTGGCTCAATACCGGCAGGCGATCCTTCAGGAGCCCGGGCAGGCGCCTTTCCACTCTTCCGCAGGGCGAGTGCACTTGATCCGAAAGGACTACTCCGCGGCGGAGGGTTCCCTGGGCAAGGCCAAACAGTTGGACGACGAATTCTTCGAGCCGCACTTCCTCATGGGCGTTCTGCGCTACCAGGAAAGGAACTACCGGGGAGCGATCCCGGAGCTGTCGCGCAGCATGGACCTTCTTCCGACCAAGCAGGCGGCGGCCTACCTGTCGAAATCGTACGAGGCGATCGGCGACCGGCAGAACGCGAAGAAATACGCCGAAATGGCGCAATAAACCTCCATTGCCGGGAATTCCATGTCCCGCGGGAAGCGCATCGTTTATAATAAAAAGATTGCTCGACAGAGGCAGACGCACAACGATTTTCCGCGGAGAAAGGACCCTGCGTGGCCAAGGAAGAATTCATCCCGAAATGGATCGCCTGGGAGGTCACCGGGCGCTGCAACCTGAACTGCATCCACTGCCGGGCCTCCTCCTCGATGGTCTCCCACGACACCGACTTCACGACGGAAGAGGCGAAACAGCTGATCGACGACATCACCTCCTTCTGCAGCCCCGTGCTCGTCCTCTCCGGCGGGGAGCCGCTGTTGCGAAAGGACCTCTTCGAGATCGCGAAGTACGGGACCGGGAAGGGTCTGCGGATGTGCATCGCGACCAACGGGACGCTCGTCACCGACGAGGTCTGCGCGCAGATGAAGGAGAGCGGGATCAAGATCGTGTCGCTGTCGTTGGACGGGTCGACCGCCGCGATCCACGACGACTTCCGGAAGCAGCCGGGCGCGTTCGAGGGGACGCTGCGGGCGGCGGAGACGTTCCGTCGCAACGGGATCCAGTTCATTGTCAACTCCTCGTTCGCCAAGCGGAACCAGCGCGACATTCCCAACGTCTACCGGCTGGCGAAGGAAATCGGCGCACACGCCTGGTATATGTTCATGATCGTGCCCACGGGCCGCGGCAAGGAGATCCTGGACGAGTTGATCAGCAAGGAGGACTACGAGGAGATCCTCGAGTGGCACTACCGGATGGAGAAGCAGGAGGCCGACATGCTGGTCCGGCCCACCTGCGCCCCGCATTACTACAGGGTCGTTCTGCAGAAGGCCAAGGAGGAGGGGCACAAGTTCCAGCGACGGTCGCTCACCTTTTCGACGGGCGGGGGCAAGGGGTGCATCTGCGCGCAGACGATCGCCTTCATCGACTCGAAAGGGAACGTCCAGCCCTGCTCCTACTTCCCCGTGGTCGCGGGGAACGTCAAGAAGCAGTCGTTCAAGGAGATCTGGTACCATTCCGAGTTGTTCGAGTCGCTACGCGCCTTCGAAAAGTATAAAGGTCGGTGCGGGGAGTGCGAGTACCTGAATGTCTGCGGCGGCTGCCGCGCCCGGGCGGACGCGGTACTTGAAGACTACCTCGAGGAGGAGCCGTTCTGCTCCTATGTCCCGCTGAAGACCCGAAAGCGGCTCGCGCAGGCGGTCGAGACGGGAAAGCGGACAGCGGAGAACCAGTAAGTCCGCAAAAAATCCCGGAACCGGAGCGTTCGAAAAACTTTCTAACGGGGACGTTCTTAAACTTTTTAATGCTCCCGATCGTATCAATTAAAAAGTTTAAGAACGTCCCCGAGATAAAGTTGTTTTGGGACGTCCCGGGATTAAAAAGTTTAAGAACGTCCCCGCTTTAAAGTTTTTACTACGGCCGGAGAGGTGGAAATGGGCGGTTACCGGTTCCTGAAGGCCTGCCGGCGGGAGCCGGTGGATGTCACCCCCGTCTGGATCATGCGCCAGGCCGGAAGGTACCTCCCGGAGTACCAGCAAATCCGCGGAAAGCACTCCTTCCTCACGATGTGCAAGACGCCGGAGCTGGTCGCGAGAGTGACGATCCAGCCGGTGGAGCGTCTGGGCGTGGACGCTGCAATCCTCTTCTCCGACATCCTCATTCCGGTGGAGGCGATGGGCATTCCGCTGGAGTTCCACGATGGGAAGGGACCGATCCTGGGGAAGGAGATCCGCGGGCAGGCCGACGTCGACGCGCTCGCCGTTCCCGACCCGGCCGACAGGGTCCCTTTTGTCCTGGAGGCGATCCGGATCCTGCGAAAGACCTTCGAAGGTAAGGTCCCGTTGATCGGCTTCTCCGGGGCTCCCTTCACTCTGTGCTCCTACATCGTGGAAGGGGGGACCTCGCGCAACTTCATCAAGCTGAAGACTCTCATGTACCAGGCTCCCGAGGTCTACCGGTCGCTGATGATCAAGATCACCCGGACCGTGATCGCCTATCTCAACGCCCAGATCGAGGCGGGGGCGCAGGCGGTTCAGATCTTCGACACCTGGGCGGGGGTGCTGACGCCCGGCGACTACGAGGAGTACGCCCTTCCGTACACCCGCCAGGTGATCGAGGGCCTGAAGCGCGAAAAGGTTCCCGTCATCCACTTCGTCAACGACTGCGCCACCCTCCTGCCGGCCATCCGGACCCTCGGCGTGGACGTCGTCGCCGTCGACTGGAGGATCCCCCTGGACGTGGCCGCGGCCGTCGTAGGGCAAGGCGTTGCGCTCCAGGGAAACATGGACCCGACGATGCTCTTCCACCCGCCGGAGAAGATCGACGAGTGCGTGCGCGACGTGCTGCAGCGCGGGGAGTCCGCCGCCTCCCACATCTTCAACCTGGGCCACGGCATCCTGCCGCCGACCGACCCCGAGCACGCAGTCGCAATGGTCGAGGCGGTTCACCGGTTCGGCCGGAAGGGATAATCCTTCCGCGAAGGGGGAGCTGGCATGCCCGCAACCACCCCGCTCACGGGCGTCGTTCTCCTGAACATGGGAGGGCCGGACAGCCTTTCGGCCGTCCGACCGTTCCTGGCGAGGCTTTTCTCCGACCGGGACCTCATCCGCCTCCCCGCTGCCTTCCTCACGCAGCCGGTCTTCGCTTGGCTCGTTTCCGGTTTGCGCGCCCGCAAGGTGAAAACGTATTACGAGGAGATCGGCGGCAGCTCCCCGATCGGACATCTGACCGAGCTCCAGCGGGCCGCGCTGGAGGCGGCGCTCCGGGGGACAGGGAGGAACTTCCGGGTCTACGTGGGGATGCGGTACTGGCACCCGCTGGCCAGGCACGCCGTCCTGGAAATGAAGGAGGACGGCGTTTCACGGGCGATCGCCCTCCCCCTCTACCCGCAGTACTTTGCGGCGACCACCGGGTCGAGCCTGAAAGACTTGAAAGGCTGGATGCACCGGGAGGGAACCGGCTTCCCCCTTCGGGAGGTCCGTTCCTTCCCCGACCACCCCGCCTACATCGCAGCCCTCTCGGAGAAGATCGCGGAGACGCTGCGCGGCGTCGCTCCTGCGGGGGCGCACCTGCTGTTCAGCGCCCACGGCGTCCCGAAATCGTTCATCGACGCGGGCGACCCATACCAGGAGGAAGTCGGGCGGACCGTGGCGGCCGTCCAGCGGGGGTTTCCGGGGATTCCCCATTCGATCTCCTACCAGAGCCGCGCAGGAAGGGCGCAGTGGCTTGCCCCCGACTCCGTGGCGGAGGTCGTGCGGCTGGGGCGGGGGGGACTCAAAACGCTGGTCGTCGTGCCGGTGAGCTTCGTTTCGGACCACGTGGAAACGCTGCACGAGCTGGACATCCGGCTCAAGGCCACCGCGGAACAGGCCGGTATCCTCACCTTTCTGCGGGTTCCGGCGCTCAACGACTCGCCCGCCTTCATCCGGGCGCTGAAGGAGATCGTGCTGGCGGAGGAGGTGGCTTGATGCCGCGCATCGTCATCGTCGGCGCGGGCATCTCGGGGCTCTGCACGGCCCATTACCTCGTGAAGACCCTCTCGACCGCCGGCAGGGAAGCCGAGATCGTTCTCTTCGAGGCCGAGAAGGTTCCTGGCGGCAAGATGCGCACCATCCGGGAGGACGGCTTCAACCTGGAGTGGGGGCCCAACGGGTTCCTCACCAACAAGCCCTACTCCCTGGAGCTGGTGAAGGAGCTGGGGATCGAGGACCGGCTGGCGCGCTCTTCGGACCTGGCCCGGAAACGGTTCATCTATTCGGACGGCAGGCTCCATCGCCTCCCCGAGACCCCGCAGGCGTTTCTTGCCTCCAACCTCCTCTCCCTTCGCGGCCGGCTCCGGATCCTCTGGGAGCCCTTCGCGCCGGGTCCTCCCCCCGGCGTGGACGAGTCGCTCGGCGACTTCGCCCGCCGGAGGCTGGGCGCCGAAGCGCTGGAGAAGCTGCTCGACCCGATGGTGACGGGAATCTTCGCGGGGGATCCCGACAAGATGTCGCTGCGCAGCTGCTTCCCCCTGATCCACGACCTGGAGCGGAAGCATGGCGGGCTCGTGAAGGGAATGATCTCCCTCCAGTGGGAGCGCCGTCGTGCCGGGGAGAAGCGCGAGATGTCCGCGGGGCCGGGCGGAGTGCTCATGTCGTTTGACGCCGGGGTGCAGGCGCTCACCGACGTCCTAGCGAAGCTGCTCTCGGAGGGCCTTCACACGGGGGTTTCCGTCGAGAGCGTGAGGCATCGCGACGGCAAGTTCCTCCTCTCGCTCGTCGAGAACGGGGGGCGGGGCGAGATCGACACGGACGTCTTGGTGCTGGCGACGCCGGCGTATTCCGCCGCCGCTGTCCTTGTCCGGCTCGACCCGCGGATTTCGGAAGCCCTCGCCGCCATCCCCTATTCCCCGATCTCCGTCGTTGCGCTGGGATACGACCAGGCGACGCTCGGTCACCCCCTGGACGGGTTCGGCTTCCTCATCCCTCGCCTCGAAAAACGGAAGATCCTGGGCGCCCTGTGGGATTCCAGCGTCTTCCCCAACCGCGCGCCAGCGGGAAAAGCCCTGATCCGTGCGATGGTCGGCGGAGTCCGCAATCCCGAACTTGCCGCATTGCCCGCCGAAAAACTCATCGATCTCACCCGAAAGGAGCTCACCGCGACGATGGGGATCGCGGTTGCCCCGGTGCTTGCACGGGCCTTCTTCCACGACAAGGGGATCCCCCAGTACCTGGTGGGGCACGGGAAGGTGCTGGAGCGCATCAAAACGCGGCTCGCCGCTTACCCCGGCCTCTATCTCAACAGCAACGCCTACCGCGGGATCGCCTTGAACGACTGCGTCCTGCAGTCCCGGCTCACCGCGGAGCGGATCGCGAAAGAACTCTATCCCTCCGTGTAGCGCAAGGATAAGGAGAGCGCATGGGTCACCTCCGCAATGGGCAGGGAGTCTACGGCAGGCTTCAGAAACGGCTCGACCGGAACCCGATCGGCGCTCCGCCCGCCGACGCGCTTTACGAAATCCTGAAACGTCTTTACACGGTGGAGGAGGCGGAGATCGGATGCCGGATGCCGATGGGATTTACCGGCCTGGAGGAGATCGCCCGCCGCACCGGAAAGTCGCCGAAACCCCTCCGCGCGGTCCTGGAGAACATGGCCGGCAAGGGCCTGGTGATGGATTTCGAGCGGAAGGGCAAGACGGTCTACATGCTTTCTCCCACCCTCCTGGGGTTCTTCGAGTTCGCCTTCATGAGGGTCCGGGACGACATCCCCCAGAAGGACCTGGCGCGCTGCATGGTCGAGTACGTCCACAACAATGAGGACTTCGCGCGCGCGGTCTTCGCCGGCAAGACGCAACCCGGCCGGACGCTCGTGCACGAAAGCAGCATCGATCCGGAGGATGCGACGCACGTCCTCGACTACGAGCGGGCGACGCAGGTCGTGAGGGACGCCGGGGCGTGGGCCGTTTCCCTGTGCTACTGCAGGCACGTCATGGAGCACGAGGGGAAGCGGTGCGGCAAGCCGATGGAGGTCTGCACGACGCTCAACGCCGCCGCCGATTTTCTCTCGCGACGGCGTCTCGCCCGGAAGATCTCCCGCGAGGAGGCGCTGGACATCTTCGCGGCGACGCGGGAGGCAGGGCTGGTGCACATCGGCGACAACGTCCGGAAGCGGCCGGCCTACGTCTGCCACTGCTGCGGCTGCTGCTGCGCGATGCTTTCGGCGATCCACCTGTTCAAGATCTTCGACGCGGTGGTCACCTCCCCGTTCCTGGCGGAGATCAACGGCGGGAAATGCATCGGGTGCGGACTTTGCTCGAAGAGATGCCCCATCGGCGCGATCGAGGTCCGCGGGAAGAAAAAGGAGGGGAAAGCCTTCGTGGACGAACGGGCGTGCCTGGGGTGCGGGGTCTGCAAACCGGCGTGCGCCAACGGCGCGCTGCGCATGGAACGGCGGAAGGAGCGCATCCTCGTCCCGGAAACCGCCTGGCGCAGGGGTGTTGAGATGGCCATCGAGCGGGGGAAGTTCCAGAACTTCCTGTTCGACGATTTCGACCGGCTCGATCACGCCGCCCTGCGGGTCATCACCCGGCTCGTGGTGGGCCTGCCGCCGGTGAAAAAGTCGCTGCTCGCCGGCCAGGTCCCGTCCCGCTTTTTCAGGGCCCTTGCCGATTTCTAGAGGGGAAGGGGCGTCTCCATGAAAAGCTATCGGAAGGAGCTGTGGTTCCAACTTCCTCAGCGGATGGGGTTCGTCAACATCACGCCTGACGTCGAGCGGTGCCTGCTGGAGAGCGGCGTTGCGGAAGGCCTGTGCCTGGTCAACGCGATGCACATCACCGCCTCCGTCTTCATCAACGACGACGAGAGCGGTCTGCACCGGGATTATGCGCGCTGGCTGGAGGAACTCGCACCCCACGAGCCCGTCTCCCGTTACCTTCACAACCGCACGGGAGAGGACAACGGCGACGCCCACCTGAAGCGCCAGGTGATGGGCCGCGAGGTCGTGGTGGCCGTGACCGGGGGGAAGCTCGACTTCGGCACCTGGGAGCGGATCTTCTACGGCGAGTTCGACGGCCGCCGCAGGAAGAGAGTCCTCGTCAAGATCATCGGCGAATGACGGGCCTGATTTCTCAACGCAGCCCCGTTTCGGTGTTTGGCGCCGCTTCCGGGAAGACCGGCGCGATCCTTCTGGAAACCCAGCGGGCGGACGTCCGGGACCGGTATTCCTACCTTCTGAAGGACCCCGACAGAATTCTGGTCACCCATCGCCTGGAAGACATCCCTTCCCTGCTGGAAGAGGCGGGCGCATGGCAGGCCAAGGGATTCCCGGTCGCGGGTTTTCTCGCCTACGAAGCGGGATACGCCCTGGAGAACACCTTTGCGCCGGGGGATCAGACCGCCTTTCCCTTCCCCCTGGGCTGGTTCGGCGTCTACCCGGGGTTCCTGCGGTTCGACCACCTGCGCGGCCGATGGGAGCAGGGCGGCCCTTCGGCTACGGAGTGGCCCGACCACGAACCGGAGAACCCGCTCTCTCTTTACGGCGGACCGCTCGCTCCCCGGTTTTCCATTTCCGAAGAGGACTATATAGGGAAGGTTCACGAAGTCCGCCGATCCATCGCGAAGGGCGATGTCTACCAGGCCAACCTGACCGGGAAGTTCGCCTTCCCGTTCTCCGGAGATCCGTTCTCCCTCTATCTCCGGCTGCGCGCCGCACAACCGGTGCCGTACGGGGCATTCCTGCGCACGGAGTCGGCCTGCATCGTCTCCCAGTCCCCGGAACTGTTCTTCCGCGTCAGGGGAGAGAAGATCGAAACGCGACCGATGAAGGGGACCGCCCCGCGCGGATTGACGGACGCCCTGGACCGCAAGGCATCCCGAGCCCTCAAGGCGGACCCGAAAAACCGGGCCGAAAACGTGATGATCGTCGACCTCCTCCGAAACGACCTGGGGAGGGTGTGCCGTACCGGTTCCATCAGGGTCTCCCGCCTGTTCGAGGTCCAGCGATACCGCACCTTGCTGCAAATGGTTTCCACCGTCTCCGGAACGCTCCATCCGCAAACGGAGCTGTGCACGCTTCTCCGCGCCCTGTTCCCATGCGGCTCCATCACCGGGGCGCCCAAGATCTCCTCGATGCGCTTGCTGCGGTGCCTGGAGCCCGTTCCGAGAGGAGTCTATACCGGCGCGATCGGAATCCTCCTGCCGGGCGGAGACATGACGTTTTCCGTAGCGATACGCACGGTGACGGTGGAAAACGGTCGGGGGGAAGCCGGCGCGGGCGGCGGGATTGTCTGGGACTCGCAGCCGGAGGCGGAGTTCCGGGAAGCTCACCAGAAGGCGCTTTACCTCGTCGAACCGTACGTCGACTTCGAACTGATCGAATCGTTCCTCTGGACCCCGAGGGGGGGGTTCCGTTTTCTTGCCGACCACCTGCGGAGGCTTTCTTCATCGGCGCGGTATTTCGGGTTCCGGTTCCGCAGCGATGCCGCCCTCGCCGCGTTGGGATCGGCCATCCGGGGCCATGGAACAAACGACGCCGGCAAGGTGCGCCTGCTGCTCCGGCGGGACGGGCACGTATCGGTGACAATGTCGCCTTTCCACGATGCCGGGAAGGAACGGGCGCCCTGTCCGATCGCGCTCTCGCGCATCGCCGTTTCGTCCCGCGATCCCTTTGTTCGTCACAAGACCACGAACCGCGCCTGGAGAGACGACGAGTTGCGCAAGGCGCGCGAGGCAGGATTCGATGAAGTGCTGTTCCTGAACGAGCGCGGAGAGTTGGCGGAAGGGGCGATCACCAACGTCTTCCTGGAGATTTCCGGACGGCTGTACACGCCTCCGGCCGCATGCGGCCTCCTGGAGGGCGTTTACCGGCGACAGATCCTGTCGGGTCGGAGGCTGCGCGCCTCCGAGCGGGTCCTGTTCCCGGAGGACCTGGAAAAGGCCGACAAGATCTTTCTGACGAACTCCGTCAGGGCGAACGTTCCGGCGGTCCTGTCCGCATCCTGCCGGAATCCGACTCGTGCGTGAGCGCGGATTCTCTTTTTCGCCGGCGTGCCAGCAGCGCCAGGAGCGGGGAGAAGAGCAAGAATAGATTCAGCGCCGAACCCGCGGTAAACGGATCGCGGACGCCCCCGGCGACCATGGCGCAACCGCCTCCTCCGGAAGACCCGCCGAACGATGTCCCCGGTCCGTCCCCGGCCGCCGAGGTATTCCCGGGTGAAGCCAGAAAGGCGTGCGTTTCCCCCGAAGGGGCTTCCCCCGATCCCGCCACCTGCCCGGAATCGTTCAGGGAGACCGCCTCCGTCCTCGTCCATTCCGGGAAGGAGAGTTCCACGTAATCGGCCCCGGACCGCAGGAAACTGCGGCGCCCTGCGGGGGAATCACCGTATCCTGCCACCTGGGAACGGTTGTTGATCGCCATCGCGTTGGAGGACGACCAGCCGGGAGGCGTCATGAAAACGTAGAAGCCGCCGGAATAGACGAACCCTTTCTCGGAATTCGCCTGTCGGGTGGAAACCGCGACGAGCCCGGATTCATTGAGCCCGCCCGGCACCGCGGTGCTCGCCCCGGGAGGACAGATCGTGAGATATCCCCTTCCGGGAAGGAATAACCTGGCCGTGTTCTCCGCGCTTCCCAGGAGCTGCCCGGCAGCGTTCGCACCCACCGCAACCGTAAATCCCGGGAGAAGTTCCGGTACGAAGTCCCGGGAGATGTAGGCCCCGAACTCTCCGGTCCCGGTGACGGCCCCGTCTTCGGCAACGTAGGTAGCCTCGGAGAACGCCCATCCCGGCGTCGGATCCAGATAACTTCCGCTGCGATAGAGGAATGCGCGGGAGCGGCCGCCGATGACGGCGGTCCCGGCGACGTCTCCCTGGCCGTTCACCCATGCGGCTCTCGCCCCGCTGGCTCCCGGCGGGAGAAGCTCCGTATGCCCGCCGGAGGTCCACAGGAATCCTCTCTCCCCCGCATTGCCGATCCCGTAGCCGGCCACCTCTCCCCACGCGTTCACAGACGTCGCATGCGATTCGTTCCATCCGGGAGGATGAAGGTCAACGTAGGTATAAGAGGAGAAGGCCTGGGCAGGAAACAGCCAGAGAGTCGCGAGGAGGAGCAGACCCCAGCAGGTTGCTTTCATCGATTCCCTTCCGACAACGAATTCCTTTCAATCAGGAAAGCAACTACCGGTCCTTCGGGTCTTTGTTTTTAATCTTCTGTTTTTAAAGATGTTTTTTTTCGGACAGGGAAGCCGGAAGAAATTGTTGGGCAATTAATTACACACATTCTCCCGTTGTGGGTAAATTATTTCCTTTATTTCCCGTTCCGGGCCGCAGGTGTCATGCCGTCTTCCGCAGTGACGGTTCCTGTTCCCTTGATGGTGCCGCCTCTCCTTCCCGGGGGATCTCGCGTCGCGGAGGGCCCTTACGCCCGCCTTCCGACGCAGAAGGGCGGCCTCCGAACCCCCCGGAGAGGTAGTCCGACAGCGAAAGCGGAGTAAATCCGAAAGCGGAATAGAACGGCTCGTGGTCGCAGATGTTCTCCGCGAGGAGCATCTCCAGCTGATCCGTCGTGAGGGGAAACTTCCTGAATCGTTCCATCCGCAGGACCATCGGGCGCAGGAGCGAAAGCGGGACGTGGACCTTGCGGGCTCGGAGTCCGATGCTCGCCGCCACCTTGTCGAGCAGCTCGTTATAAGAGAACCGTTCAGGACCGCCCACCTCGAAGACCTTGCCTCCCGTGCCGGCCTTAAGGAGCGCGTCCGCGAACCCCTTCGCCACGTCGCCGATGAATACCGGTTGCAGGCGGTAGGTTCCGTCCCCAGGCACCGGCAAGAAGGGTGTCTTTCGGAGAATCCGGGCCAGCTCGTTCAGGAACCGGTCTCCCGGCCCGAAGATGACGGAGGGCCGGAAGATCGTCCATGAGAGCCCGGATCGCCGGACGTACTCCTCGGCCCTGCCCTTGGTATCAAAATACCCCGTGGGGCCGCCGGGACGCGCCCCCAGGGCGCTCATGTGGACGAACCGGGGGATTTCCCACCGCCTGGCGGCGTCCACGGCGTTGCGGGTGGCGGCCACATGGAGCCGTTCGAACGTGACGCCCGGCTCCGGGAACTCCCGGATGATCCCCACCAGGTGCACGATCGCCATCGTCCCCTGGGCCGCGTACTCCACCGCTTCCCGGTCGTTGACGTCCCCCGGGGTCACGCGACAGGCGCTTCGGACGTCCTCCGGGATCTTCCCCTCCGACCCCACTCGGACGAGGAGCCGGGGCAGAAATCCCCGCGCGATCAGGGCCCGGCACACGTGTGTGCCCACGAAGCCGGTCCCCCCGGTGACCAGGACTTCCCGGTAATCCATGGCGGCTCCCAGAATCATGTTCTTATGATGCCGGAAACGTGCCCGCCATTTCATTCCCCTTGCCTATAACCCTGCTTTGTGGCATCTACAAGCTGGGGGTCCGAGCACGTCTTCTCACACTTTACGGAAGGGGGAGAATAGATGCCAACCTATTCTTTTCAGTGCAAAAAGTGCGGCAAGCGGTTCCAGGAAATCCTTTCCTTTCGAGAGTACGAGGAGGGGAAACGGAAGTGCCCGAAGTGCGGCAGCAAAAGTCTGGCGCAGCTCCTGGAAGGATTCTACGCAAAGACGTCGAAGAAATCGTAGGCGGGAGGATTCGTGGAGGAGTTCGCGGGAACCGAAACGTGGCGCGTCTTTCGCATCATGAGCGAGTTCGTGGACGGGTTCGAGTCCCTCCGCAACGTCGGCCCCGCCATCTCCGTCTTCGGAAGCGCGCGCACCAAGCGGAACGACTGGGCCTACAAGATCACGGTGAAGACGACCGAGATCCTCTCCCGGCGCGGCTATTCGATCATCTCCGGCGGCGGCCCGGGCATCATGGAGGCGGCCAACCGCGGCGCCAAGCGCGGGAAGGGGCTGTCCATCGGCCTGAACATCACGCTCCCCTTGGAGCAGAAGCCGAACCGGTTCCAGGACAAAACGCTGGTCTTCCGCCATTTCTTCGCCCGCAAGGTGATGTTCGTCAAGTACGCCTCCGGCTATCTCATCATGCCGGGAGGGTTCGGCACGCTCGACGAGTTCTTCGAATCCCTGACCCTCCTGCAGACGGGGAAGATCCGGCGGTTCCCCATCGTGATGATGGGGAAGAAGTACTGGGATGGGCTCCTCCGGTGGATGGAGAAGGTGATGTTGGCGGAAGGGACGATCTCGGCGTCCGACCTCCACTACTTTTATCTGACCGACAACCCGCACCAGGCTGCGGAACACATCTTCAAATTTCACATGGACCGCATCCGTCCCGTAGGCGAGCGGAGGAGGACTCCCGCCCTCCCTCCGGAGGAGCCGCCGACTCTTTAGCGGAAAAGCTTCGGATCGGGAAAAGGGGCCTTCCATGCCAAAGCGGATCCTCATCTACACCACCTCCTGGTGCTGCGACTGCCGGGCCGCCAAGAAGTTCCTCGACGAACGGGGGATCCCCTACGAAGAGATCGACATCGAGAAGAATCCCGACGCGGCGGAAATCGTGAGGAAGCTCAACGACGGGATGAGGAAGGTTCCCACGCTCGACATCGAGGGAAAGATCGTCTCGGGGGACCGGTTCGATGCGGCGAGGTTCGAGAGCGACCTGCGCGCCGCCGGCGTTCCTTGACGTGTTGAGACGGGGAAAGTTAAGGGACGTTGTAGAACTTTTCAGTTTGGGGCCGTTGTTAAAGTTCAACAACGTCCCTAACTTTCTATTCCTACACGTCAAGGAACGCAAGCACCTCGCGGTTGAACGCTTCCGCGTTCTCGGCGAACAGCCGGTGGGGTGCGCCGGGCAGCAGCACGAGTTTCGCGCCGGGGATGCGCTCCGCGATCCGCTCCGAATTGACCGACGGCACGAGGAGGTCCGCGGTCCCCGCGATCACGAAAGTGGGCGCACGGATGCCTTTCAGCCGGTCCCCCGCGGAATGGCCGACGGCCGCCGCCAGCTGCGCCGCGTACCCTTCCGCAGACGCCGGCGCCGAGAGTCTTCGCGCGATGAACGCCTCGATCTCCTCGGGATGCTCCCGCCGGAATCGCTCGGTGTAGAGAAAGGGGATCATCCTTCGCAGCTCCGCCTCCCGGTCCCCCCCGGAGGTGCGGACGAAGGCGGATAGCGCATCGGGCGACGGGCGCGACGACACGGCTCCCCCGGGGGAAGTGCACGCCAGCACCAGCCGCTCTACCTTCCCCGGATAGCTCAGGCAGACTTCCTGCGCGATCATCCCTCCGAGGGACACCCCCAGCACATGGGCGCGTTCCGCCCCAAGGAAAGATAAAAGCGTCGCGGCGTCGCACGCCATTCCCGCCGTTGTGTAAGGCCCCGGCGGGGACTCGCTCTCCCCAGAACCTCGATTGTCGAAGGCAATCACCCGGAAATGCCCCTCCAACGCGGGAACCTGGGAGAGCCACTCCCGCCGGTCGCTCCCCAGCCCGTTGATCAGCAGCAGCGGGAAACCGGTCCCGCGGACTTCGTAGGCCATCCGGAATCCCGGGGCGTCGGTAGACGGCATGAGCCCATTATAGATCGGAGCGGAACCGGCGTAGAATGGAACCGCGATGGACGCATTTCTCCTGAAGCAAATCGTCGCGGAACTTTCCGGGGAGCTGCGCGGCGCGCTCGTATCCAAGGTCCACCAGCCCGCGGAAAAGGAAATCGTCCTTACCCTTTGGACGGGCCGGGAAGAGAAGCGGCTCCTGCTCTCCGCCGACCCGGAAGCTTGCCGCATCCACCTCTCCACGCGCAAGGTCCCCAATCCGCCCTCCCCGCCCCGGTTCTGCCAGTTCCTGAGGCGCCACCTGGAAGGGATGCGCATCGAGGGCCTGTCCGTCGCGCCGTTCGACCGTCTGGTGCGGATGGAATCCATCGCGAAGCGTCCGGACGCACTTCACCGGCGAACCACCCTTTACACCGAACTGTACGGGCGGCACGCCAACCTGATCTACGTGGACGAGGGCGGGACCATCCTCGAGCCGCTGCGGGAGGTGCCCGCCGAGGAGAGCCGGATCCGGGAGGTCGCGGCGGGGATCCCGTATCGCCCGCTTCCCCGGCCCGAGCGGATCTTCCTGCCGGACTTCACCCTGGCCGACGCCGAACGTGTCTGCGCGCTGTCGTTTGAGAGCTTCCCGCGCACCCTGCAGCAGGAAATCTCCGGCCTGGGGCAGGAGCTGGCGCGAGAGGCGGCCGAACGCGGCGAGGGCGGCCCCGCGGACCTTTATGCGGCAATCCGGGAATTCGTCCGGAGGTACGAAGAGAGCGACTTTTCCCCGGGGATCGGCACGCTTCCTTCCGGAAAGAAGCGGCTCCTCCCGTTTCCTTGCCCCGCCGCGGGCTTCACGGGATTTACTCCGTTCGACAGCGCCAACGCGGCGGCGGACGCCTACCATTCGGAAGCGGCGGCGACCCGGGAACTGGCGGTCCTTCGGCAGCAGCTCCGCTCGCGCACATCCGCCCTGCTGAAAAAAGAGCGGCACAAGCTGGAAAACGTCGGGGGAGACGAGGAGCGGCTCGCGGAGGGGCTCAAAGGGGGCGGGTACGGGGAGATCCTCAAGACCCGCCTGCAGGAGCTGCGAAAGGGGATGACGGAGGTCGCGGGGATTCCTCTCGATCCCGCGAAAACCCCCGTGGAAAACATGAACCGGTACTTCCTTCTCCATAAAAAAGCGAAGCGGGCGGTCGACATCGTCCGGAAGCGGAAGCGGGAGGTGGCCGAAACGGTGTACTACCTGGAGTCCCTGGAAGGCCAGCTCGCAGAGGCGGAGAGCCGGGAGGAGCTGATCGCCGTCCGGCAGGAGCTCTCCCAGGCGTTCGCGCCGAAGAAGGCGCGGAAGAGCGGGAAAAAACAACGGCGCCAAGAGGCCCCGAAGCCGGTGGTCCCCCTGGTGGACCGCCTGGAGTTTGCGGGTTACACGATCCTCGTGGGAAAGAACAACGTGGGCAACGACCGGATCGCGAAGGAGCTCGCGGCGCCCGGCGACCTCTGGCTGCACGCGCAGGGGATCCCGGGGAGCCACGTCCTCATCAAAGTCAAACCAAAGGAGGAGACCCCCCCGGGCGTCATCGAAGAGGCCGCGCGCCTCGCCGTACTGCACAGCAAGGCGAGAGGGCAGTCGAACGTGCCGGTGTTCCTGGCCGAGGCGCGGCACGTCTCCAAGTTCAAGGGGGCCAGGCCGGGCCTGGTCCGGATCGCCCGGTATCGGACCATCAACGTTCGCTGACGGGGAAGGAGGTTCTCATGGCCGCGCATCTTACGACTACCGTTGTCGGCTCGTACACCGTCCCCGACTGGTATCCCGCCCTGCAGGAAGCTGTCGCGGCAGGCAGGCTCCACCCCGATGCGTTTCGCGACGCCAAGGCGACGGCGGCCCGGTCGGCGATCAAGGATCAGGAACGGGCCGGGGTGGACGTGGTCAGCGACGGAGAGCTGTTCCGGCGCGACGACAACCGGTTCGGGCCTCCCAACGCGATGATCAACTACTTCGCTGCGAAGATCCCGGGATTCTCCGGGGAGCTCCGCGAAAAAACCGGCATCACCCCCGTGGCGCCGGAGGCGTCGTTGCCGGCGCCAATCGTCGTCGGGCGGCTCAAGCCCGCTGCTCTCGGGCTCGAGAAGGAGCTCCGGTTCCTGCGCGAGACGTCGGACCGTCCGGTGAAGATCGCGATGACCGGGCCCCACATGTTCGCCCGGGTCGTCTGGGACGAGCACTACCGCGACCCGGAGGCGCTGGCGATGGACATGGCCGCCGTGATCAACGCCGAGCTGCGCAGGCTGGACAAGGCGGGCTGCGACGTGATCCAGCTCGACGAGCCGATCCTCTGGTTCCTTGCGGGCGACCAGCCGTGGGGGATCCGCGCGATCAACTCCTGCTTCGAAGGGGTGAAGCGCGCGAAGAAAACGCTCCACGTCTGCCAGGGGAACTACAACCCCGACCCCTCCGCGCACGTGGGTCTAAGGATCTTCCCCGCCGAGTTTTCCGCCATCCTCCCCGTGCTGCGGGGGGCTGACGTCGACGTGGTCCTCATGGCTTTCGCCTCGCTGGGCGTAGGCGACCTCGCGGCACTGCGGGCCTTCCCCGAGGGGAAGGCGATCGGCGTCGGCTGCGTGGACGTGCAGGACAACCGGGTGGAAACACCCGGCGAAGTGGCGCAAACCCTGCTGCGCGTCGCCGAAGTCGTGGGCCCGGACCGTCTCTGGGCAAACCCGGACTGCGGGCTCAACCACCTGCCGCGCGACGTGGCGTTCGGGAAGCTCACAGCGATGGTGGAGGGGGCGAGGATCGCCAGGCGCCGGCTTGCGGGCGCCTGACACCTCTTCACCAGCACCTCGTCAGCCGTTCGACCGGCTGGTGATCGGCATGCGGCGGTCCTTCCCCAGGGCGCGCGGCGTGATCTTCACGCCGGGCGGGGCCTGGCGGCGTTTGTACTCGCTCTTGTCCACGAGGGAGACGACCTTCCGAACGACCTCTTCGGGGAACCCCTTCGCCACCATCTCCGGGACGCTGCGGTCCTTCTCCACGTACATGCGCAGGATCGGATCGAGAACACTGTAGTCGGGGAGGGAATCGGAGTCCTTCTGGTCGGGCCGAAGCTCCGCCGACGGCGGGCGCGTGAGGACCCGTTCCGGGATGATCGTACGGCCCCACCTCTCGTTGCAATACCGGGAGACCCGGTAGACCATCGTCTTGTAGAGATCCTTGATGACGGCGAACCCGCCGGCCATGTCCCCGTACAGGGTGGCGTACCCGACGCTCATCTCGCTCTTGTTCCCGGTCGTCAGCACGAGCGAGCCGAACTTGTTGGAGAGGGCCATCAGGAGCGTCCCGCGGATTCGCGCCTGGATGTTCTCCTCCGTGGTGTCGGGCGGGCAGGCCCGGAACGGGCCGGCGAGCGTCGCAAGCAGCGCGGCGAAAGGTTCCTGTATGGGAAGGTCGATGCACCGGATCCCCAGGCGGCTCGTAAGCGCGTGGGCGTCCTCCACGCTCTGCGGCGACGTGTAGGGGGACGACATCGTCACCCCCGTCACGCGGGAAGGCCCCAGGGCCTCCGTCGCGATCACCGCCACCAGCGAGGAGTCGATCCCGCCGGACAGCCCGATGATCGCGCCGGGGAACCGGTTCTTCTCCACGTAGTCGCGTGTCCCCAGGACCAGCGCGTTGAAAATCTCTTCTTCCTCCCCGGGAACCGGTGCGATCGTCCCCCCCTCTCCGTCCCCGTCGACGTCGCAGACCAGGAGCTCCTCGGTGAAGAGGTTCGCGCGCGCCAGCAGCTTCCCTTTGCCCGAGACCACCATGCTCCCGCCATCGAAGACGAGCTCATCCTGCCCCCCCACCAGGTTGCAGTAGGCGACGGGCCTTCCGGTGCGCCGCGAGTGCCGGGTCACCTGCTCCCTGCGGGTTTCCCACTTCCCCGCGTGGTACGGAGAGGAGGAGAGGTTGAGGATCAGGCGCGCCCCGGCCTTCGCCTCGCGGGGGAGCGGGCCGCCGCGGACCCAGATGTCCTCGCAGATCGTGACGCCGACGGTTGAACTCCCCGCCCGGAAGAGGAACGGCTCCTTGCCCCGGCGGAAATACCGGACCTCGTCGAACACGCCGTAGTTGGGCAGGTGCATCTTGCGGTAGACGCCTCGGACGCGCCCCCTCGATGCGATCCCCGCCGCGTTGTAGATCCGCCCGTCTTTTCCCCGGTCGACAAACCCCACGACCGCCGCGATGCCGGAAATTTTCCGGGCGAGGTCGCGCCAGGCAACAAGGTTCTCCTCGATGAAGGAGGACCTCAGCAGCAGGTCCTCCGGCGGGTAGCCGGTCAGCGCCAGCTCGGGGAAGACGACCACGCGGGCGTCCTCTCCCCTGGCCCGGTCCGCGGTTTCCAGGATTTTTCTCGCGTTGCCGGAGATGTCCCCGACCGTCGCGTTGATCTGCGCCAGCGCGATGCGAAGCGGCTTCATATCCCCATTCTCCGGGAAATCGGGCCGGGGGGGAAGACCGGAGGGGGGCGGCTGGAAAAATATCTCTCGCCCGGTATAGTACCCTGTATGCCCCGCTCCCTCTACGATCGGAACTATATCCTGCTCAACACCTCGAACTTCCTTTACTCGCTGTACGCCACGGTGTTCATCTTCCTCCCCCCGTTCCTCTACCAGCTGAACGTCCGGGAGGGGGAGATCGGCCTCATCATGGCGACGGGGGCGCTGGTGTCGGTGGCGCTGAAACCCGTCAACGGGCTCTTCGTGGACCGCGGGGGGCGCACGGCGTTCCTGGTTTCCGGGGCGCTGCTCGCCTGCGCTTCCACCGTCCCCTGGCTGTTCGTGACCGGGCGGGGAGCGCATCTCTTCGCCATCCGCATTTTCCAGGGGGCCGCGTACTCCTTCTTCGCCACGGCCTCGTACGCCTACATCGCCGCGGTGGCGCCCGCGGACCGGCGGGGCGAGGCGCTCGGCGTATTCGGACTATCCTTCTTCATTCCGACGGCACTGGGGGGGTGGCTCGGGGAGTGGGTGATCGGGCGGGCGGGGTTCAAGGCGCTCTTCCTGTCCGCTGCCGCGATCGCTTTTTTATCCGGCCTCCCGCCCATGCGCATGAAGGAGCCCAGGGTGAGTTCGCGTCTGTCCCCCTCCTCGCTTCTCGACTTCCTCTCGCGCCTGTACTTCATCCCCAACTCCGCCGGGTTTCTGTTCGGGATGGCGTACGGCTCCCTTTTCACGTTCCTTCCCGTCTTCCTGCTGATCCGGAAGATCTCCTCGCTCGGCATTTTCCTCTTCGTCTATGCCCTCTCCGTCATCGGCACCCGGACCCTGGCGCGGAAGCTCGCCGACCGGATGCCACGGGAACGGCTGAGCCTGATCTCCCTCCTGCTCCTGGGGGCGGGCATCCTCGCCATCCCTTTCCTCACCGGCTCCGTCGGGCTCTGCCTGGTGGCGGTGGTCTCGGGAACCGGGCACGGGTTCCTCTTCCCGTCCCTTTCGGCGCTGATCCTCGACCGCGCGGGAGAGGAGAAAGGAGGGATCGCGATGGCGATGTTCACCGGAGCGTTCGACATGGGAGGGGTGATCGGGGCGGCAGCGTTCGGGTTCGTCGCCGAACACCTGGGATACGCCGTCATGTTCTGCTCGGCCGCGGCGATCACCGGTGCTGGCGCTCTCTTCTTCTTCACCCAGGATCCGGCGTTCCGGAAAGCATCACCTCCTGGACCTGCCGCATGAGCTCCGGGAGGTCCGCCGCCGCCTTCCCCACCGTCGGAATCGGGGGAAACACCTCCACCACCACGTTCCCGGGCCGGATCCGGAGCGTGTCGGCGGCCACGATCTCCCGCGTACCGGAAACCCGCACCGGGACGATCGGCAGGCCCGCCTGCAGGGCCATCCAGAAACCGCCTTTTTTCAGGGGCTGCAGCTTCCCGTCCCGGCTGCGCGTCCCCTCCGGGTAGATCATCACCGAGTTGTTTCCCGAAAGCCCGGCGAGCGCCCGTTCCAGAACGGCCTTCGATCCCTCCGGATCGGACCGGTCGATCATGATCTGCCCGCCGGCGAGCAGGATCCATCCGAAGACGGGGATCTTCGACAGCTCCTTCTTGAATACCCAATGGAGGGGATGAGGGATGACGGAGGCAAGGGCCGGCGAGTCGGCGTGGCTCACGTGGTTGGACATGAAGACGTACGGTTTCCCTACGTCGATGTTCTCGAGCCCGCGGCCCGCAACCTTGACCCCGAGGGCGAGCAACACGATCCGGGAGTAGTTCTTTGAGACCCAGAGGAACAATTTCCCCTTTAGCGCCTTTCCGGGCAGCAGCAGGGCCAGGAGGGTTCCCGGCACCCCGAAGACCAGCGTGAGGATACCGATGAGGAACAATTGCAGGGCGTTGAGAAGCGTCATCGCGTCGGTGATCGCCGCACTCCCGTCCGCCGTTGCCCCTCCGGGCAGACCGGCAGCAGCGGGCATTCCGGGCACAGGGGTTTTCGCGGTCTGCAGATCTCCCGCCCCAGTCGGATCAGATGAATGTGGAGCGCCATCGACTCCCGGCGAGGGACATGCGGCTCCAGAAGGAGCGCCGCGCGGGAGAGGTCCGCCGAGGGGGAAACCCAGCCCAGCCGCTTCGTCACCCGCAGGATGTGGGTGTCGACGGGGAACGCCTCCTTGCCGAAGGAAAAGAGAAGGACGACGTTGGCCGTCTTCACGCCGACGCCGGGAAAGGAGGTGAGGTAGTTCCGCGCCTCGGCAAGCGGCATCCCGGCGAGGAAGTCCAGGGAGTATTCGCCCCGCTCCCGGTGAATGCGGGAGAGGCAGCCCAGGATCGCCTTCGCCTTGGCGCGGGCCAACCCCCCCGCGCGGATCGCCTCTTCCAGGGCCTGGGGGGAGGCCTCGGCAAGGAGCGGGATCGTGGGAAACCGTTCCGTGAGGGTCGCGAAGGCCCGGTCGCGGTTCGCGTCGGTCGTGTTCTGGGAGAGGATGGTGAGGACGAGGTTGGAAAGCGGGTCGGTCCGGTGCGACGACCGGCGCGGCCGGCCGAACCACCGGGAGAGCCGATCCGACACGTCGCGAAGGCGCGCCGCGAGAGTCTTTCGCGGCACCGGGCACCCGGTCACCCCCTGCCGTCCCCCTCGATGCGGACCGCCAGGCGAAGCCCCGGCTCGCTCAGGCGGACCGCCGGCTGAAGCTCCCAATACTCGATCAATCCCTTTGCCCGCAGCCCCCGGACCGCATCCTCCAGCTCGTGCCGTTCCAGCCCCGCCTCTTCATCCAGGCCGGAAAGCCCCGGCGTCGCACCGGGCCCGATCTCGCGGTAAAAGGCCAGGAGGCAGAACAGCAGCTTCTCCTCGGCGGAGGAAAGCGGCCGATCGATCACGGCTTCTCCGGCGGGGGAGATTCGGAAGGCTTGCGGAGGAAGGCCAGCTCTCTCTCCAGCTCCCGGACCCTGCGGCCGCGGCGAAGCGAGGACGGCACGCCGCCAAGAAAACCGACGAGAACGCCGATCGCGAAAGCGACGACGATCACCACCAGGAGGGAGGTGCTCCCGGAGAGGTGGAGAAAACGGACGGCCAGGACCCCTGGATTCTGGACGGCAAACGCCGCCACCAGCGCCAGCAGGAAGATGATCAGGATCAGCACGGTTCTCATGGCCGAAAATTATAGCACGTGATCTGCGGAGTCCTTCAGGTTTCGAATCTCCCGAAGGACCCGCTCGCAGTGGTCCATCCCGGGGCACTCGAGGTCGCACGGATCGATGTGGGTCACCACGTGCGCCTTCCCCAAGGCCTGCTGGACCTCCTTTTCCAGGTGATCTGCGACCCGGTGGGCGTCTTCGAGCTTGTACTCCCGGCAGACGACGACGTGGAAATCGACGTGCTTCTCCGAACCCGCCCGGCGCGTCCTCAAGTCGTGGAAATCGACGATCAACGGGCGGTGTTCGTCGATGATCCGTCGCACCCTTTCCACGGTCTCCTCGGGAAGTCCGCGGTCCATGAGGTCCTGGATCGCCGAGAGAAACAGTTTCGCCGCGATGACCAGGATGTAGATGCCTACCAGGAGCGCCACTCCCGGGTCCAGCCAGGCCCAACCCGTGAACCGGAACACCAGGAGCGAACCGAGGATCCCCGCGTTCGTGTAGACATCGGTGGCAAAATGGACCGAGTCGGCCACCAGGGCGGAGGAGCCGGTCTCCTCCCCTGCCTTGCGGATCCGCCTCGAGATGTACCAGGAGGCCACAAGCGCAACCGCCATGACGGCGATGCCCTGGTCCGCGGATTCCGGGACCCTCCCCTCGATCAGCCGGTGGACGCCTTCCCGGATGACCCATCCGCCCGTGGCGGCGATGACCGTCGCCTGGAACGCGGTGGCGAGCGTCTCCACCTTCCCGTGCCCGTAGGGGTGGTCCGTGTCGGCGGGATCCATCGACTTCCGGATGGAGAGGAGGTTGACGGCGGACATGAAGATGTCGGCCAGGCTGTCGAAGGCCGACGAGAGGACACCGAGCGAGCCGGAGAGGACGCCGACGACGAACTTGGAAGAGGCCAGGGTGACGGCGCTGCCCAGGGAAAAAAAGGCGGTCCGGAGTCGTTTGCGGTCCGACTCTCCGCTGCGAGGAACATCGACCATGGTGCCCGCCGCGAGTCCTTGAGATCTTCGGTTGCGGGAATGGGACGCTCCATCGCACCGTACCGATCCCCGCTTGAATTGACAGGCTTGGAACTACTTTGCAAGAATAGCACATCACTTTCTCGGGGGGCGACCGTGGTCCAGAAAATGAAGAAGATCTGGATGGACGGCAAGCTCGTCGACTGGGACGACGCCCGCATCCACGTGCTGGCCCACACGCTGCACTACGGGGTCGGGGCGTTCGAGGGGATCCGCTGCTATAAGATCGAGGACGGAGCCTCGGCGGTCTTCCGGCTCAAGGAGCATGTCGACCGGCTCTTCGCCTCGGCGCACATCCTGACGCTGGATGTCCCCCACACCCCCGAGGAGATCTGCCAGGCCATCCGGAAGACGCTTCACGCCAACAGCCTCGTCGAAGGGTACATCCGTCCCATCGTATTCATCGGCGAAGGGGAGATGGGGCTTTTCGCGCGCACGAACCCCGTCCATGTGGCCATCGCCGTCTGGCCGTGGGGGTCGTACCTGGGAGACGAGGGACTCAAAAAAGGGATCCGCGCCAAGGTCTCCTCCTTCAACCGGCACCACGTCAACACGGCGATGACCAAGGGAAAGATCAACGGGTACTACGTCAACTCCGTTCTCGCCAAGTGGGAGGTGGTGAAAGCCGGCTACGACGAGGCGGTCCTGCTCGACACGGAAGGATACGTGGCCGAGGCATCGGGGGAGAACATCTTCATCGTCCGGAACGGAATCCTCCAGACCACGCCCCTCACCTCGATCCTGCCGGGGATCACGCGGGACTCCGTGCTCACGATCGCGCACAAGTTGGACCTCCCCGTGAAGGAAATGCGGTTCTCGAGGGACGAGATGTACATCGCCGAGGAGATGTTCTTTACCGGCACGGCGGCCGAGATCACTCCCGTGCGGGAAGTCGACGACCGGCGGGTGGGGACGGGGAAGCCGGGCCCGGTCACGAAGCAAATCCAGGAGAAGTTCTTCGACATCGTGCGCGGGAGAGACGCGCTGTTCCTGCATTGGCTGGACACCCTAAAGTGAGGCCCCTCGGGGGCACGCGGAAACTTGTTCCAAGAGCCGCGTCCGCCTTCTGCTAAAATCGGAAGGATGCTTCGCGTCACCGAGATCTTCGCCAGTATCCAGGGGGAAACCTCGCACGTCGGGCTTCCCTTCGCCTTCGTGCGGCTGACCGGCTGCAACCTCCGGTGCCGGTACTGCGACACGACCTATGCCTATGACAGCGGGGAGGAGTTCTCCCTCCAGGAAGTCATCACGCGGGTGGAGGTTTTCGGTATCCCGCGGGTTACCGTCACCGGCGGGGAGCCGCTCCTCCAGCCCGAAGCCATCGATCTGGTCACGGCCTTCCTGGACCGGGGGTTCACCGTCCTCGTGGAGTCCAACGGCACGGTTCCGCTTGGCCCTCTCGACCCCCGTGCGGTCAAGGTCATGGACGTCAAGTGCCCCGGCTCGGGAGAGGTCCGGAAGATGCTCTGGGAAAACTTCTCCACGCTGACGCCCCACGACGAGGTCAAGTTCGTCATTGCCTCCGAGGAGGACTATCGATACGCCAAGGAAATCATGGCGAAATACTGCGTGAAGGCTCCGTTCACGGTCCTGCTGTCGCCCGCCTTCGGGTTCCTGGCGCCCGAAAAGCTCGCCGGGTGGATGGTGGGCGACGGGCTCACCGCCCGGTTCCAGCTCCAGCTCCACAGGCTCGTCTGGGGCCCCGACGCGAGAGGGGTATGACCGTTCCGCCCAAACCGAAAGGGGTCGTGCTCGTCAGCGGCGGGATGGACAGCCTCGTGCTGGCGGCCTTCACCCTGCGGGAGAGCGAGATCGCCCTCCTGCACGTGAATTACGGGCAGCCCACCCAGCGGAAGGAACTTGCCTGCTTCCACGCGATCGCCGACCACCTCAAGGTCAGGGACCGGCTGGTGGCCGACATCGGGTATCTGAAGGTGATCGGTGGCAGCGCCCTGACGGACCCCCGAATCGCCATCCCCCAGCCCGATCTTTCCCGCGACGGGGTTCCCGTAACCTACGTCCCCTTCCGCAACGCGCATTTCTTGTGCATCGCCGTGTCGTGGGCCGAGGTGATCGGGGCGAAAAACGTCTACATCGGGGCGGTGATGGCGGACTCCTCCGGCTATCCCGACTGCCGGCCCGAATTCTACGAAGCGATGAACGAGGCGATCCGCCTGGGGACAAAGGAGGGGAGCGGGATCGCCGTCCGGGCCCCGTTTGTCCGCCTGAGGAAGAAGGACCTCGTCCTGATGGGGAAATCCCTCGACGTTCCGTTCGGGCGCTCCTGGTCCTGTTACCGGGAAGGCGAGAAGGCGTGCGGCCGGTGCGACTCGTGCGCCCTGAGATTGCGGGCCTTCGCGGAGGCGGGCGTTTCCGACCCGATCGAGTATGAGCGAGAATCCGACCGGACAGGAGGTCCGGGCGCGGGCGGGGTCCGGCCCTCCTACTGAGCCGACGATGAAGCCCTTGACCCCCGGAACCGACATCAAGCAGCTCGCCCGCCGCATCTCGCAGGGTACGTTCCTTCTCCTGTTCCTCGTTCTCCTCGTAAAAACCGACTACGACGGGAAGAACGAGCTCGGCTATCCCGTCAAGATCTTCCTGGACGCCGACCTTCTCGTGTTTCTCACGTCCCTCGTCTCCGCCTGGAAACTCCCGGCGAGCCTGTTCCTCGCCCTGCTGTTCGTGCCGGTGACCCTGCTGTTCGGACGGGCGTTCTGCGGCTGGATCTGCCCGTTCGGGACGCTGCACCACGCCGTGAGTTTTACCGGCAGGAAGCTCGTCCCGGAGCGGGGAGTCAAAACCAGGGGGGCACGGTGGAAGTTCGCCGTGCTGATCTTCTTTTTCGGCGCAGCGCTGATGGGCATCCAGCTTTCCGGCCTGCTCGACCCGATCTCGTTCCTCATCCGGTCGCTCTCGTTGTCCGTCATGCCCGCCGTGAACGTTCTGCTGCGGGGGTTCCTCGACTGGGGGTTCCGCCTCCCCTGGCGGCCGGTCTCGGATCTCTTCGATGGCGCCTACACGTTCCTTCGGGACCACTTCCTTTCGTTTTTCCCGGCACGCTTCGACCAGGCGTTCCTATTCTTCGCTCTCTTCCTCCTGGTGCTCTCGCTCAACCGGCGCCGGACGCGCTTTTTCTGCCGCTTCGTCTGTCCGCTCGGCGGGCTGCTCGGGCTCTTTTCCCGCTCCTCGCTGATGCAGCTCTCGATGAACGAGAAGTGCACCCGTTGCATGAGCTGCCGCGACGTCTGCGCAGGCGGGGCCAACCCGCACACGGAAAAGAACTGGTCCCCCTCCGAGTGCGTAACCTGCTTCAACTGCACGGCGGCCTGCCCGGAAGGGGCGCTTCAGTGGAAATTCTCGTTCGCGCGGAGGACGGAGGACAAACTCGACCTCCACCGGCGCGCGGCGTTGACGGCCCTCGCCGCAGGTGTGGCGGCAACTGCGGTGATGAAAACCTCTCCCGCGGCGGCCCGTCCCGCCCCCGAACTGGTCCGTCCCCCCGGATCGCGGCCGGAGGACGACTTCCTCTCCCGGTGCGTCCGGTGCGGCGAGTGCATGAAGGTCTGCATCACGGGGGGGCTGCAGCCGACGCTGCTCTCGGCGGGATTCGAGGGGATCTGGACCCCCACGCTCGTATCGAAGATCGGCTACTGCGAATACAACTGCACGCTGTGCGGGCAGGTGTGCCCCACTTCCGCCATCCGGAAGCTCTCCCTGCCGGAGAAGCAGAAAACGGTCATCGGGCTGGCCTTCGTCGACCCGTCGCGCTGCATCCCCTTCGCGCAGGGGACCCCCTGCATCGTCTGCGAGGAACACTGTCCCACCCCGAAGAAGGCAATCGTCTTCACCGAACGCCCGGGAAAAGGAGGTCGCATCGTGCAGGTCCCCGTCGTCGTCGTGGAGTTGTGCATCGGGTGCGGCATCTGCGAGTACAAGTGCCCGGTGGTCGACCTCGCGGGGATCCGGGTAACCTCCGTCGGCGAAACGCGCAATCCGCAGAACCGGCTCCATCTGCCAACCGGACCCTTCGCATCGTAAATTTCTCGATTTTCCCTTTTCTCGATTTTCCCTTTGACAATTCCTCGCCCGGCCGATAGGATTCTTTCGCAAAACAGCCGGGGGGGAATTTTTTACTGAATCTTTTGCCCTTCCCGTCCGTTCTAATCAGCAGGAGAAGACAACGTGGCGCACTTTTATGAAAATAAGCGGGGGCGGCCCTCCAACTGGGAGGATGTCGGCGGCTTCAACGTCCAGCTGCTGATGGAAATCCGGAACGCGGTTCTGGACGTCGAGTCGGGGTCCGGTCCTCCGCCTGCCGTTCACGGTGTGCCGTTGGACTGGATTAAACGGCTCCCGTTATTCGACTTCCCCGACGACGAGATCGGTTAGCCGGGTAGCCCCAGAACCTTCAGGTAGACCTTCCGTATCCCTTCGGTTTCCTTCCGGTACCGTTCCATCACCGCGGGGCTGAATCCCGCGGGGTCGAACTGCTCGATGGAGGCGTCGTGGGAAAGGCGCAGCTTGATCTCCAGGGCGCGGAGGAACCGGTATCCGCCGTCCAGCGCCTGGAACTCCTCCACGGTGAGGATGCCCGCCCGCATCAGCTCATAGAGGACCTTGAACGTCGAACGGGAACGGAGGACGGGAATCTTCGGGGCGTGCAGCAATTGCAGGTATTGCGTGGCGAACTCCACGTCGACGACCCCGCCCCGGCCCACCTTGAGGTTCAGCCGATCGGTCCGCTCCCGTCCCAGCTCCACCTCCATCCGCATCCGGAGACGGTGGATCTCCACCGCCGCACCGGCGGGGAGCGGCCGGTCGTAGATGAACCGGGCCACCTTCTTCTCCACGTCCTTCCCGAACTCGCGGTCCCCCGCCACGAAGCGGCACTTGAGCAGCGCCTGGCGCTCCCACAGATGGGCGGAATTCTCGTGGTACGTCTCGAACGCGGCCAGCGAGGAGACCAGCGGCCCGGCGTTGCCGGAGGGGCGAAGCCGGGTGTCGAGCTTGTAGACGTACCCCTCCCGTGTCACCGTGGTGAGAAGCGTGATCAGCCGCTGGGCCACCTTCGCGAAATACTCGTGGTTGGTCACCTTCCGGAAGTCCGACGGGTCGGCATCCGGCGCGGGCACGGTTTCCCCCGCTCCGGAGTAGAGGAAGATGATATCCAGGTCGCTGTGGTACGACAGCTCCTCCGCCCCGAGCTTTCCCATCCCCAGCACGCAGAAACGGGACTCCTCTCCGCCCGCGTTCCCTGCGACCGTGGGGACGCCGAACCGCCGCGACACCTCGCGTCGGGCGAGGGAGAGCGCGTAAGAGAGCAGGACCTCCGCCAGGGCGGAATGCTGGTACATCCCCTCCTCGAGGGAGAGGTTGCCCGCCAGGTCGTGTGTCCCGATCCGCAAGGTCTCCAGGTTCTTGAACCGGCGCAGCTCGTCCATCTCCTGCTCGAAGTCCGTGCAGGCGACCAGGATCTCGCCCAGCTCCCTGCGCAGCTCGATCTTCGTCTTTACGACGGCGGCCAGGTCCTGCTTGAGGAAGGTGTCCAATAGCTCCGGGTGGCGCAGGAGATAACCGGACAGGAAGCGGCTGCTTCCGAACAGCCGGGCAAGCGCGTCGATGACCCGGGGGTTCTCGAAGAGCATGGCGTAGAACATCGTCCGCGCGCCGATCGCCGCCAGGAAGCGCTCGGTGTGGGCAAGCGCCATGTCCGGGTCCGGCGTGCGGATCACGCGGGCGAGCACCGCGGGGGCGATCTTCTCCAGGTACCGCCTTGCCCGGGCGGGAAGGCGCACGAACGCGGGGCCTTCCCGGAGGGAGGCCAGATTCCTGCAGGCCGCTTCGGGATCGGAAAACCCCAGCGTCTTGAGCCGGGAGGCCGCCTCCTCTTCCTCGAGCTCCGGGAAAAACAGCGCCTGGACGTCGAGGGGAACGTCGGAGGGAACCTCCTCCGCAACTCCCCGGAAGAGCCGCCCGTAGATCGTGCGGACGTTCCCGGTGTGCCGGTCCAGGGCCGAAAGAAGCGCCTCTCCCCCGGGGAGCCCCATCGTCCGGGCCAGACGCTGGAGATCCTCTTCCCTCTGGGGGAGGACGTGAGTCTGCCGCTCCTGGTGGACCTGGATCCGGTGTTCCAGCGATCGCAGGAAGGCGTACGCCTCCCCGAGGGAGACGTGCTCCTCTTCGGAGATGATCCCCTGCTGCGCCAGCGCCGAAAGCGCCGAAAGGGTCCCGCGGACGCGGAGCGCCTTGTTCTTCCCCCCATAGATCAGCTGGTGGGCCTGTGCGAAAAACTCGATCTCCCGGACCCCCCCGACGCCCAGCTTCAGGTCCCTGTCGCCCCTGCGGGCGCGCGTCGATGCAAGGTGGATCCGCTCCTTCATCTCCTGGATCTCTTCGATGGAGGTAAAATCAAGGTATTTCCGGTACACGAACGGAAAAATGGTCCGCAGAAACTCCTCGCCCACGGCGAGGTCTCCCGCGACGGGCCGGGCCTTGATCAGCGCCGCCCGCTCCCACGTCTGGCCCCAGGACTCGTAATGGATCTCGGCGGAGCGGAGGGAGTTCGCAAGATCCCCTTTGATCCCTTCGGGGCGAAGCCGCAGGTCCACACGGAAGACGAAGCCGTCCTCCGTGATTTCGGAGACGATGCGGGTGACCATCTCCGAGAGGCGGACGAAGTACTGATGAAGGGTGATCGGCTTCCCTTCCTTGCCGCCGTCCGTCATCCCTGCGTCGGTTTCGTAGAGGTAGAGGAGGTCGATGTCGGAGCTGAAGTTGAGCTCGAAGGCGCCAAGCTTCCCCATCCCCATGACGACGAAGCCGCACTCCCTGCCGTTCCCCCCGTCGACCCGAGGCACCCCGTACCGCTCCGTGAGTTGGCGGCGGGCGAACTCCAACGCGCCGGACAGGGCCGACGCCGCGAGCGCCGAGAGGTCCTCCGTCACCTCGGCCAGGGGGGCAAGCCCCGCGAGGTCGCGCGCGGCGATCCGCGCCACCTCGCGCAGCTTGATGCGGCGAAGGGCGGCCTTGACTTCTGCTTCCGTCCCGGATTGGCGCGCCGCTCCAACCGCCTCGGCAAGAAGCTCCTCGCCGGGAACCCGGTGCCGGAACCCTTCCTCCAGGAAGAGAAACGAGAAGATTTCCCGCCGCCTCGCGATCTGGTCTGCGAGAAACTCGGATCCCCCGAGGAGCGCGCCCAGCACCGGCAGCCCCGCCGGGCGGGACAGGACGCACGACAGGTCCTCCGGGGACAGGGAGTCGGCCAGCTTGGAGAGGTTGAGAAGAAATGCCAGCGGGTCCGGGGCGGTCGAGGCCCCTTCCCATACGCCGTCCAGCTTCGCCTCTCCCCCCCCGAGCCGCTTCCGGATGTCCTCGACCAGCGGCAGGGCGCGCGCGGTGTTCTCCACGCCGAGCGCCATCAGCCGGTCGAGAAGGGAGCGAGGAGCGGATCCGGGTGGGCCTGCCGGGGATTTCACCGAAAGAGTTCCCGGATGGCGCGGAAGAGCGGAGGGCGCAGGACCCCCTTCTCGGTCGCGATAGCGGAAACGTAACGCGCCGGCGTGACGTCGAAGGCCGGGTTGCAGACGGTCACCCCTTCCGGGGCGACCCGTCTCCCCATCAGGTGGGTCACTTCCCTCCCGTCGCGCTCTTCGATGGGGATCTCCTTCCCCGTGCGGATCGCCGGGTCGATCGTGGAACAGGGAGCCGCCACGTAGAAGGGGATCTTGTGGACCCGGCACAGGACCGCCACACCGTAGGTGCCGATCTTGTTCGCCACGTCGCCGTTGCGGGCGATCCGGTCCGCGCCTACGATCGCCGCCTGGATCTTCCCGTCCCCCATCAGTTTCGCCGCCATGTTGTCGGTGATGAGCGTGCAGGGGATCCGGTCCTTCATGAGCTCCCAAGCGGTGAGCCTTGCCCCCTGCAGGAAGGGCCGCGTCTCGTCGACGTAGACGTGGATCCTCTTGCCCGCGGCCACCGCCGCCCGGATCACCCCGAGGGCCGTCCCGTAGCCGGCGGTCGCAAGCGCCCCCGCGTTGCAGTGAGTGAGCACCGAGGTTCCGGAGAAGAAGAGCTTCGCCCCGTGCGCCCCCATCCGGCGGTTGGCTTCCACGTCTTCCTCGCAGATAGCGACGGCCTCCCGCTCCAGCCGGCACCTCGCCTCCCGCGGATCGTCCGGCAGCGCCGACGCCGCCCTGCGCATCCGCTCGATCGCCCAGAAGAGGTTGACGGCGGTGGGCCGCGTCGCGCCGAGCATCTCCGCTGCCTCCCGGAACGCTTCCCTCCACGGGCGATTCGCCCTGTCGTCCGCCCGCACCGAGAGCACCAGCCCGAAGGCCGCCGCCACGCCGATCGCCGGCGCCCCGCGGACCACCATCGTCCGGATGGCATCGGCGACGCCTGCGGCGTCCGTGTAGCGCAGGACCGATTCCTTTTCGGGAAGAATGCGCTGGTCCAGGAGGAGCAGGGCGTCCCGGGTCCACTCCAGGGTGCGAAACGGCAAGGTCACTCCTCTTCCCTGCGGGAATGAAAGCGGGCCACCCGGTCGAGGACCCTCTTCCGGAGCTCGCGCGGGGAGCGGCAGGCCGCAAGGACCTCTCCTCTCCTCATCGCAAGCAGGAGCAGGCCTTCCATCCCGGCGCCGCAGGCACACCGCGGTTTCGCTGCGGACTCCGGGACGACCTTCCGCGAGGAGCAGGACGGGCAGGAGACGACCTGCTTTCCCCCAGAATGCTTTCCCCGCTTGGCGAACGGGACGCCCTCCACTTCGACGATATCCAGCGCGAAATCGATGGTCGGGGCGTTGCTGATGCACGTCCCGACGCCGAAACCGTCCGCCACGTCGAGAAGGTCCCGGATGTCCTCCTCGCCCAGTCCGCCGGAGGCCAGGATGCGGACGTGGTCGAATCCCCGGAGGTCGAGCTCCCAACGGACTTCCTGGATGAGCCTGCGGAAATTTCCGCGGCGGGATGCGGGGGTATCCAGCCGGACGGCGGCGAGCTTTTTCCCCAGGGTCTCCGCCGCGCGGACCGCCTCGAACTTCTCGTCCTGGAGCGTGTCGACCAGGCAGACGCGCGGGACCGCCGGATCCACGGCGTCGTCGAAAGCGCGCAATGCGGCAACCGTGTCCCCGAGCACAAGGATGAGCGCGTGGGGCATCGTGCCGACGGGCGACTCGCCCAGATACTCGGCGCTGCGGATGACCGACACCGCGTCGATCCCGCCGATGAAGGCGTTCCGGTCGATGATCGTGGAAAGAACCGGGTGCATCCGGCGCGCGCCGAAGCTCAAGACCGTCTTCTCACCGGCCAGATGCTTGATCCGGGACGCCTTGGTGGCCACCCCCGAGGCCTGGCAGAGGATGCCGAGCATCGCGGTCTCCATCTCGCAGAACGCGCCGTAAGGCCCTTCGACGGAAAGGACCGGCTCTCCCGTGAAGAAGAGCGACCCCTCCTCCATCGCCCGGACGTCGACCTCCTGCCCGGAGAAGAGCGGGAGCATCTCGTCCATTCCGGTCAGGATCCCGTAGTCGTACCCCGCCGGGAATCGCTTGACGAACGCTTCGGCCTTCACATGGGCGCGGTCCTTCCCCACCTTCCGGAGGACCTCCATGGTATGGCGGAAATAGACGTCGGTCGTGTCCCCTCGCCGAATCTCTTCCCAGCTGGGGATAGGGTCCAATCGCTCCTCCCTCTCGAGGGTTATTCCCGGCGGCGGATCACCCGCACGCCCAGGACCTTCTCCATCTGATCGAGCGCGAAGGCATGCGTCTTCGGGTCGAGCCCCGCCACGAGCGTTTCGTCGACGGTCACGTCGTAGCCGCGCATGGCGGCGTCGGCCGCGGTGTAGAGGATGCAGATGTTGGTGACGCAGCCGGAAAGCGAGATCTCCCGGACCCCGTACCGGCGCAGGACGGACTGGAGCGAGGTCCGGTGGAACCCCGAGTACGTCTTCTTGTCCACGACGACATCCCCGGGCTCCGGGGAGATCGCCGCCACGACAGCGGCTCCGGGCGTTCCGGCGACGGCATGGGGAGGCCATCCCATGCGCGCGAATTCGGGATCGTGCCGAAGGTGGGAGTCGCACACGTAAACCACCCGCTCCCCTGCTTTTCGCGCCCGGGCGATTCGGCGGCGCACCGCGGGCAGGATCTTCCGCGTTTCCGGCACCTCCAGCGGCGCCCCGGCACGGACGAAATCCTCCAGCATGTCGATGACGAGAAGCGCGCGATCCGAAGGAGCCATCCCCGTCCCTCCTTCCTCTCCCCCGGCAACGGCCGGCTTTGTCCACACCCTGATTTTACCACCGGCAACCCGGAAGGACCCCGACCCCGGTCCCCCTAACCGAGCTTCTTCTTGAGCACCTCTTGCACGATCTTGGGGTTGGCCTTGCCCCTGGTCTCCTTCATCACCTGCCCGACGAAGAAGGAAAGAAGCCCGGACTTCCCGTTGCGGTAGCTCTCCACCTCTTTGGGGTTTGCCGCGATGACCTTCGCGACGGTTTCCTCGAGCGCCCCCGCATCGGAGACCTGGGTCAGACCCATCTCGTCGCGGAGCCGGCGGATCGGCGTCCCGGTCCGGATCGCCAGCTCGACCAGCGTCTTGGAGGCCGTGGCCGAGATCGCTCCGGTCTCCCGGTCTTCCACGGCGTGGGCGACCGTCTCCGGGGAGAGCTTGCAGGTGGCGATGGCGTCCTTCCAGTGGATGCACTCGTTGGCGGTGACCTTGGGGTTGGCGCCGTACACGGCCGCCGAAGCCTCGAAAAAATCGGCCAGCGGGCGGGAGGAGGAAAGCAGCCCGGCGTCGTACCGGGGGATCCCGTACGTTTTGACGAAGCGGGCGATCTTCTCCCCCGGCAGCTCGGGAATCGTTTTGCGCAGTTTCTCCACCCACGCGTCGTCCACGATCAGGGGGAGAAGGTCGGGGTCGGGGAAGTACCGGTAGTCGTGGGCCTCTTCCTTCCCGCGCATCGGGATCGTGACGCCGGCTGCGGCGTCCCACAACCGCGTCTCCTGGTTCACTTTCCCTCCGTCCTCGATCTGCTCGCTCTGGCGGCGGATTTCATGCTCGATGGCTTTTTCAACGTTCCGGAAGGAGTTCATGTTCTTGAGTTCAGCCCTGGTCCCGAACTCCGTTTGCCCTTTCGGACGGACGGAGACGTTGGCGTCGCAGCGGAAGGAGCCCTCCTCCATGTTCCCGTCGCACACTTCCAGGTAGACCAGGATGTCCCGCAGGCGGCGCAGATAGGCCCCCGCCTCCTCCGGCGACCGCAGGTCGGGCTCGGAGACGATCTCCATGAGCGGAACGGAGCAGCGGTTGAGATCCGCAAGGGAGGCCTGCGCCCCCGCGAACTCGCCCTCGTGGACGAGCTTCCCGGCATCCTCCTCCATGTGGATCCGCGTGATGCCGATCCGTTTCGCCGCGCCGTCGACCTCGATGTCGATGTGTCCGGCCAGGGCCAGCGGCAGTTCGTACTGGGAGATCTGGTACGCCTTCGGCAGGTCGGGGTAAAAATAGTTCTTCCGGGCGAAGACGCTCTTTTTCTGAACCGCGCACGAGGTGGCGAGAGCGGTCCGGATGGCGAACTCGACCACCCTGCGGTTGAGGACCGGGAGAACCCCCGGCATGCCGGTGCACACCGGGCAGGTGTTCTCGTTTTGCGGCGCCCCGAAGCCGGCGGAGCAGGCGCAGAAGATCTTGCTCCGCGTGGACAGCTGGGCGTGGACCTCCAGCCCGATGACCGCTTCGAACTCCATCGCTCTCATTCCCCTTCGAGCGGGGCCAGCCGCGGGAGCGGGAGGGCGCGCTCGATCGCCGCGGCGGCCGTGAACAGGGTCTCCTCCCGGAAAAGATTCCCCAACAGCTGGGCGCCGATCGGCAGCCCTTCCGCGGACATCCCGCACGGCACCGAGATCCCCGGGATCCCGGCGAGGTTGCACGGGATCGTGAAGATGTCGGAGAGGTACATCGTCAGCGGGTCGCCCATCTTCTCCCCGAGGCGGAAGGCCGGCGTGGGCGCCGTGGGGGTAAGGATCGCGTCCACTTTCGAGAACGCCGCCTCGAAGTCCCGGCGGATGAGCGTCCGGACCTTCTGTGCCTTGCCGTAATAGGCCTCGTAATATCCGGCGGACAGCGCGTAGGTCCCGATCATGATGCGGCGCTTCACCTCCGCGCCGAATGCCTCCGCCCGCGTCTTCGACATCATCTCGATCAGCCCCCCCTCGCTCGTGGCGCGGTAGCCGTACCGCACGCCGTCGTACCGGGCGAGGTTGGAGGAGGCTTCCGCCGGCGCGAGGATGTAGTAGGCCGACAGGGCGAACGCCGTGTGGGGAAGGGAGATCCCCACCGCCTGCGCACCCTGGGACACGAGCGCGGCGAGCGTCTTTTCCACGGCGGCCGTAACCGATGGGTCGAGCCCTCCCCCCTCGAAATACTCCCGTGGGAGCCCCACCTTAAGCCCCCTGACGTCCTTCTGCGTCGCTGCCAGGAAGTCCGGCACGGGGAGGTCGACCGAGGTGGAGTCCCTGCGGTCGTGCCCCGCGATGATGCCCAGCATCGCCGCCGCATCCGGAACGGTGCGGGCTACGGGTCCGCCCTGGTCCAGGGAGGATGCGAAGGCGATCATCCCGTACCGGGATACGCGCCCGTAGGTGGGCTTGATCCCGACGACCCCGCACAATGATGCCGGCTGGCGGATCGAGCCGCCGGTGTCGGTCCCCACACCCGCAAAGCACAGGCCCGCTGCCACCGCCGCCGCCGTCCCCCCGGAGGAGCCGCCCGGGATCCGGTCCGGCGCCCAGGGGTTCCGCGTCGGCCCGAAGTGGGAGGTTTCCGTGGAGGAGCCCATTGCGAACTCGTCCATGTTCTGCTTTCCCAGGAGGACCGCGCCGGAGGCGGCAATTTTCTCCGTAACCGCGGCGTCGTACGGGGGGAGGAAGTTGTGCAGGATCCGGCTTCCGCACGTGGTCCGGATCCCGCGGGTGCAGAAGATGTCCTTCAGGCCCACGGGGACCCCGTGCAGTGGTCCCAGCGTACTTCCCCCGGCCTGCGCCTCGTCGCACGCCAGGGCATCCTTCATCGCCTTCTCCGGAAGGACGGTGATGTACGCGTTGATCCTCGGGTTTGCCCGCTCGATCCGGTCGAGGAGCACGCGGGTCAGCTCGCGGGAGGAGACCTCCTTGGAGCGGACCTTCGCCGCTGCCTCGAGGAGTGTCCATTCGTGCATTCTAGTCCTCGATGATGCGCGGCACGCGGAAGAAGTCGTCGACGCGGTCGGGGGCGTTTGCCAGGATCGCCTCCTTGTCGCCGAACGGGCGGACGGAATCGTCCCGGAACGGCGTGCCCATTTCCACGGCATGGGAGGTGGGGACGACGTTCCTGGTGTCGAGGGTGTCCAGCTGACGGATGTAATCGAGGAGGTTTCCGAGCTGGTCCCGGAGCCGGTCCACCTCGGCCTCCGAGAGGGCGAGCCTGGCCAGCCTCGCCACGTGGAATACCTCTTCCCGCGTGATCGCCATCGGAATCCCCCGGCTGAAGCGGTTGGACGCTGCCTTTTCAAGAAAAGGACGGGGCGGCTTTCCCGCCCCGCGTTTTTTAAATCTATCATAGAATCGCGGGGGGGTGGACACTCCTTCAAGGAGGTATGATGGACGCGTGGCTACCTGCACCTACTTTGCGACGACTTCGAAGGGACTCGAGGAGGTTCTCGCCGAGGAGATCACGGGGCTGGGTGGAAAGCACGTCTCGGCCGTCACCGGCGGCGTATCCTTCTCCGGCAGCCGCGAACTCTGCTATCGGGCGAACCTGTGGCTGCGGACCGCCAACCGGGTCCTGCTGACCCTCTCCGAATTCCCCGCACCCACCCCGGAGGCGCTTTATGAGGGGGTGAAGGCCGTCCCCTGGCCCGACCTCTTCTCCGTCCGCAGGAAGATCGCCGTCGAGGCCGCGGTGCGCGAATCGGGACTGACCCACTCCCACTACGCCGCGCAGAAAGCCAAGGACGCCGTCGTCGACCGGTTCCGGGAGGCGGGCGGCGCGCGTCCCGACGTCGACCCCGCCGCTCCCGAGGTGCGGGTCCACCTTCGGATCCTGCGGGACGACTGCACCCTCTCGCTGGACACCTCCGGGGATAGCCTCAACCGGCGGGGGTACCGCGCCGAGCCGGTGGAGGCGTCGCTTCGGGAAACCCTTGCGGCGGGGATCGTCCTGTTGTCCGGTTGGGACGGGCATCTGCCGCTTGCCGACCCGGCGTGCGGGGCGGGGACGATTCTCATCGAGGCGGCCCTCATCGCCACCCGCACCGCCCCCGGATTGCTGCGGGCCTCGTTCGGGTTCCAGAACCTCTCCGATTACCGGCCGAAACAGTGGGCGTCGCTGGTCGCCGAAGCCGGGGATGCGGTCCACCGGAGCGGGATCGGCCGGATCGAGGGGAGCGACATTTCCGTCGAAGCGATCCGGGGAGCGGGGCGCAACGCGAAAAAGGCGGGGATCCCGGATCTCCTCTCGTTCCGCGTCTGCGACATTCGCGATTTTTCCCCGGGGAAACCGCCGGGCGTCATCCTCTGCAACCCGCCGTACGGCCTCCGCATGGCCGGGGAAGGGGAAGAGGTCGCGGCCTTCTACAGGGCGATGGGCGAGGCGCTGAAAAAACGGTGCGCTGGGTGGACAGCCTATATCCTGTCGGGGAATCCGGCCGCCACGCGGTACATCGGCCTCAAGGCTTCCCGCCGGTTCCCGCTCATGAACGGCCCGATCGACTGCCGGCTGCTCCAGTACGGACTGTACTGAAATATTCGTGGTTGCGAATCTAGGAGATCCTCGGTAGAATGGGGATCTGCTTGGGCCCATGGACGGTCGTCGGCCTGTCACCCGGTCTTCCCCTGGCACGCGGGGGGGTCCCCATGTTCGCAACCGCCTGCAAGCTGGCCTCACGCTACACCTATCCCGTCATCATGGCGCGCCGCCACTTCGACCGGACGACCAAATGGGGGTGTGCCGCCTTCGTCGTCCTCAACGAACAGGGGTGGATTGCGACCGCGGCCCACCTGCTTGCCGCGGAGGACGCCCTCCAGCGGAGTTGCCGGGAGATTTCCGACTATTCCGGGAAGATCCTCGCCATCCGGCAGGATCCGCGGCTCACCTGCCAGAAAAAGCGGCAGAAGATCTCCCGGCTGAAAGCCAATCCGAAATGGGTCACGAACGTCACGTTCTGGTGGGGGTGCGACGGAATCCATTTGAGGGAGATCCGACTGCTTCCCGAGGCGGACCTGGCCGTCGGCCGGCTGGAACCGTTCGATCCCGAGAGGTTTCGGCCGTTCCCGGTCGTCAAGGATCCCGTATCCCTTGATGTCGGAACGACCCTATGCAAGCTCGGATACCCGTTCCAGCGGATCAAGGTTTCGTACGACGAATCCGGCGGAGAGTTCCGGTTTGCGACGGGACCCCTGCCGCTTGCAGGGTTTCCGACGGAGGGGATCTACACGAGGACGCTGTCCGCCGGGAAGTCCTCCGACGGCCGGTACGATATCAAATTCCTCGAAACCTCCTCCCCGGGGATAACAGGCCAGAGCGGTGGACCCCTCTTCGACTCGCGCGGGACCCTATGGGGGGTCCAGAGCCGGACGGACATGCACTCGATCCGCATTCTCGCCAGAACGCCGGGCAAGGCGCGGTCCGAAGACGAGGTCCTGTCGCTGAACCTCGGCGTGGCGATCCATCCCGAGCTGCTCGTGAGCTATCTTACGGACAACGGAATCCCTTTCCGGCGGTCGGATTACTGACAAACCTTTAGAAGGATGGACGATATGGAACGGGAGGTTCGTCTCGTCCCGATCGGGGTCGTCCGCTCGGCGGTCAAGTCGCTCGAGGAGGCGCCGAAGCAGGGGGCGGTTTCCGGGACCGAGGCCGAGGTCGTCGTCTACCCGGAGTACGCGGAGGGGCTCGATGGGCTCGAACGGCGGGTCCTTCGGACCGGCGGGCCGGCGCCGGAGGGCGGGCATGGAGGGCCTACAGGCAAGATCATCGTCCTGTGCTGGATGCACAAGGCGGATCGAGGACTGATGAAGGTCCACCCGCGCGGAGAGGAGGACCTCCCGAAGCGGGGCGTCTTCTCCACCCGTTCCCCGCACCGCCCGAACCCGATCTCGCTCCACACCGTGGAGCTGCTAGAGATCGAGGGGAACGTGCTTCGGGTCCGTGGCATGGACGCGATCGACGGCACGCCGGTCGTCGACATCAAGCCGCACTCGCCCGAACTGGACGGTTAAACCGCCGGAAGACCTTCAGGCGCGGCCGGGCTTCTGCACGCCGAAGCGGGAGAGCACTGCGTCCAGGCGCCGCCTCCCGGAGGCCGCCTCGTCGAAGGGGTCCTCCTTCAGCCGGTGGGGAAGAGACAGGCGGAAGGCGTCCGCCAGGCACTCCTCATCCGGTGGTGTGACCCCCTTGATCGCGGCCAGCGCCTTGGCGCACTTGAGGATCGTGATGTCCCCCCGATGCCCGGCGACCCCCAGGTCGGCGACCACCTCCACCACGGCTCCCAGAATGTGGTCCGGAACCTCGATGGAGGGAAGTCTCCCCCTGGCTTCGACAAGCCGATCCCGGAGCGCCTCGTCCTCGCGGGTCCACCGGTGCCAAAACTCCGGGGCGTCCCGCTCGAACGCCAGCACCCGCTCCACGATCTGACGCCGCAACTCCAGATC
>Ga0209641_10000034_pt1 | contig 89907 bp, 93 predicted proteins | sample RifCSP16_1_FD_184022 | JGI IMG/M metagenome (GOLD analysis project Ga0209641, IMG submission 184022) | Soil microbial communities from Rifle, Colorado - Rifle CSP2_sed 16_1 (SPAdes) (version 2) | ecosystem: Environmental > Terrestrial > Deep subsurface > Rock core/Sediment | place: Rifle... | reverse complement strand
TTCCGATCTCGAATTCGGCATGGGACCAGATGAGGGGAGCGGCGGAAAGAGGCGCGCCGGTATGGGGATCCAGCTGTTCGGAAAGAATACCGGCAGGCGAAGCATGATCCGCCACCCATGAGAGGAGGCGCTCCACCATTCCCAGATCCTGGGGCTTCTGTACCTGGGTCAGATAATACTGAGCCAGCCAGAGGGTGGTTATAAACCACGGATTGCCGGGGACTTCGTCCGCGCTCCGGTAATACCAATCCCCTTCATACCGGGCGACACCTCCGGCAGGCGTATTTAACCCGAGTTTGTTTAAGGTATAAGAAATGTTGTGGGTAAGATGGGGAGAGTGGGGTTCCAGGATACCGAAGCGGAACAGACCGTAAGGCACAGAAAAATCCGCCCTTTTATCCGGCGGATTGTCTGAACCCAAAAACACGGAGCGATAGAACAAGCCGGTGGAGGAATCATACATATGGTCCATAATGGCCTGTTTTATTTCGGCGGCAGCTGTAGTGTATTTGGAGGATGTTTTGGACTTACCTAAGAGATCCGCAAATTTACCGGCCGCAATCAGGGCGGCATAAACGGTGGAGGCGGTGTAAGTGTGGGTCGCGTAATCCTGCTCCCAAAGATCGTAACTGGGAAGGGGAAGCTTGGTGGCCGGATCCCGGTAAGAAACCAGGAATTCGGCTGATTTTTTGATGAGCGAGTTGTAAATACTTTCTATAAATTCCAAATCCCGCGTGGCATTGTAGTGGGACCACAGGGAATACAGGACCAGGGCCGTGGCGTCTTCCTGTATCGGAAGCTGGGGCTGGCCGTCCGTACGGGAAGCCCAGGGGTGCCAGGAACTACCCAGCGACTGGTCCGGCCGGAATTTATGCAGGAAGTAACCCGGCGGGGATACTACGCTGTCGCAAAACCGGAAAAAGCGGCGGGTAACTTCATCTTCCCCTGCCCTGTCCAGAGCCATAACGGAAAAGGCGCCGTCCCTGGGCCAGACATAGCTGTAATTATCCCGTCCGTATTGAAGCATATCCGAATCGCAGGAAGCGATAATTCCCCCCCGATTGTCTGCGTGGGTGCGGATAAGAAGCAGGGAACGCTTGAATAAATTTGTAATTTCCGCGGAAAGCCGGGGGAAATGCCAGGCACCGCGGTTTACCCAGGCAAACCAATAATCGTGGGTGGTTTTGATAAGATGGGACGGTGTGCGATCCAAAACGTAGCGGTTTAGTTCGTATGCTTCTTCCATGAGTTTGGAAACAGTAATCCAGTAGTGAACGGTTTTGGTCTTTTGCGGATCCAGATTCAGTGAGACGGCGATCACCGAATCCACAGGGCCGTGCTCGATGGGATTTTTGGATAAAAATCCATCCTTGGCATCGGCATAGGTGCCCTCCCGGTTTTCGATATTTAATAGACCGGTTGAAAAATCGTCGAAGCTCTGGTTTTCGCACACAGCGTTGATGACAAATACCCGGCGGCCTTTGTAATGAACGATTACCTTGGAATTGGGATCGTAAAAAGCCGTATCTTTGCGGAATGATTCGTAGATTTCAAACTGGGCATTGAAAAATATTTTTACCAGCCTGGGGAAAGTACTTAAATTGTGGACGGTAATTTCACGCAGGAAGATGTCTTTCTCGTTGTAAACTACGTCAGTGAAAGACAACTCGATCTGCAAACCCGGATGAGTTGCAGTAACCTGACTGGTCAGTGAATCCGGCCGGTAAAAAATACTTATAGACCAGCCGGGATCCGAAAGCCAGGAAAAACTTTCATCCGTCCAGACACCTATCAAATGCGACAGGCGGCCGGCGGTCTGATTTTCCAGACCGACGAAGGGAAAATAAAAGTCGCGTACCTGGGCATGAGCATCATAGCCTACCAGAAGGTTGCCGTTACTTAAGATGAGGGATTTGGGCATAATTAATTTTCGGATTTACTGATTTTGGTTGAGAGGCGAAGTTTGAGGTCAGAAAGGACATTCATAAAAGAAATGAAGGCTTCGTAGGGGGAATCGTAGGGATTGAAATATTTATGGACGTCTCCATCTGAAAACCACTTGGTGCACATATAATAAAAATGGTCGGATGTCTGGAGACGGCGCCAGTCCGCAATTAATTCTGAATCCTTGGTCCTCAATACCAGTTTTTCCAGAGCATACAGCTTGGAGAGAGCGTCATCCTGCATGGGATTACCCGTCCAAGCGGAAAGATCCCGCTCTACATCCGCCCAGGAAACATAAAAGGGCACATCCAATTCTCCCCGGGAGGGTAATTTATCGGCGGCTTGGGACGGTGTAACAAAATAATTGTCCTGATGCTTAAGAATTTCACCCGGGAGATGATCCATAAATTCGAAAATGCCGGTATCCGCCCATTGGTGCTCGCCGAAAGTCTCGTAGTCCATAAATAAATTCACAATGTCCCCTCCCCCATTGACAGCGTTAACCCAGGAGGCAAATTTGGGAGCGGTCAGCGGATACTGGCTCCAGGATTTATCCGAAAAACGGAAAGCGATATCGTCCGAAAGGCGGTAGTTTTTGAGAAGGAGCTTCAGCTTGGGATGCCCGGGGGGGTGATACAGGTAATTGGGACTGCGCCAGCCGAGAATATTGTCCGCACCTTCAGCCAATACTGCCTTGAAACGCAATTTGGCTATGCGCTCAGCCAGGGAATTGCTGTAGATGAGTTCCGTGTTGCGGAAGACCAGAGGGGTAAGACCGAACACCGATTTGATTTTGGCTTTGTGCAGATTTACCTGGCGGGTGAACTCCACGGGGGAGTAAATAAAGGACAGAGAATGGAAATATGTCTCGCAGAGGATTTCCGCACGGCCGGTACCAACCAGTTTTTTGAATGAATCCAGAACTGCAGGGGCGAATTCCTGAAGCTGGTCCAAAAGGACGCCCGACAGAGAAAAACTGATCTTGAACTGAGGATGTTTTTTTAAGAGTCGCAGGAGAGTGTTGTTGGTGGGCAGATAGCATTTTTCAGATACCTTGTTGAGAATGGTTTTGTTGCTTAACCTGGGCGAGGAGTCCGAGAAATACTCGTGTGAACGGCCGATATCAAAAATCCGGTATTTGCGGACGCGATACGGCTGGTGGACCTGGAAATAGAGACAAAGGGCGCTCATGAACCTAATTTTTCATTTTTATTTGAAATTTATAATCAATATTCAATGTTCAATTTTCAATATTCAATCAATTCAGTTTTTTCGCAAGACTTTTTTGTAGATTTCGATGGTTTTGGCGGCGGCGGCGGCCCAGGAGACGCCTTTTACTTCCTTGCGGCCGTTGGCCTGCAGAGCGTCGTGGAGAGGAGGATGGCTGAGTACGGAGACGATCTGATTGACCATCTCGTCGATATCCCAAAAGTCCACCTTGAGGACGTGAGACAGGGCTTCGGAAACACCGGATTGCCTGGAAATCAGGGCAGGTGTACCAGAAGCAACGGCTTCGAGCGCTGTAAGCCCGAACGGCTCTGAAACGGAAGGCATAATAAACAAGTCAGCTGTTCTGAAAACCTGGTGAAGCAGGGTGCCCCGGATAAATCCGGCAAATAAAACTTTATCTGAAATTCCCAGCCGGGCGGCAAGAGATATGACCTGGCTTTCCATCTCGCCTGATCCGGCAAGTAAAAATACTGTTTTTGGCTGGTATTCCAGCACTCGGGCGGCTGCCCGGATGAAATTATCCGGCGCCTTGGACATGGTAAGACGGCCGACATACAGGACGACCTTGTAGCCGGCTTTTTTCAGCGGATCGAGAATATCAGCTCCGGAAGGGGATTCAAATCCGAATTCCTCGGTTTTGATGCCGTTGTGAACCACATTGACTTTGGAGGCAGGCTGGAAGTAATGGGCAGTAAGCAGCCTTTTGGTGAAATTGCTGACAGCGATGACCGCATCCGCTTCGTCCAGCCCTTGTTTTTCCAGAGAGTAAACTATGGGGTCGGCGCCGCTGCCCCCTGAACGGTCGTATTCCGTCGCGTGGATATGCGAAACTAATGGACGATCCGAGACCTGTCCAGCACTTATGCCGGCCGGGAAACACAACCAGTCGTGGGCATGGATTAAATCGTGTGGATTTTCGGCTGCAATCCGACGGGCATTACGCGCATAACGCCGGACAGATAATAAAAGGTCACGAATGTATGCGGCCGGTGAAGACGAAGGGTGCAGATACGGCGATTGGTTTGACCAATCTGAAGGCTGGTCGTCCGCAAAAACCAGCCTAAAGCCGCCCTTGTTTATAGGGAATCTGTGGGGCAAAACGAAAGTCAAGTCGATGTTTTGTTGAGCCAGGGCGGTGCTTAAGCCATCACAAGCCACACCCAGTCCTCCGCTGTTGAATGGGGGAAGTTCCCAACCAAACATCAGCACCCTGATGGGCATTGTTTATACTATACTATTTATACAGGAAAATGTATTTAGTATTTGACATCGGAGGAACGAATATCCGGATGGGAATATCCGGAAACGGCCAGTCGTTTGATAATGTTTCCTGCATTAAAACCCCGCAAATTTTTGAAGAGGGTATAAAAATAATTGAAAACGAAATAAAAAAAGCAGGAGGCGGGAATACGATCAGAGGAGTAACAGCGGGATTTGCGGGAGTGTGGGATAAAAAGAAAACAAAGCTTTTGACCAGTCCTAATCTGAAAGACTGGGAGGGAAAGGAGATAAAAAAACGGCTGGAGGTTGCAAGCGGAGGCCGAGTGATTTTGGAAAACGATGCCGCTTTGGGAGGGTTGGGGGAGGCAATTGCCGGAGCCGGCAGGAGAAAACAAACCGTGGGATTTTTGACCGTCGGTACCGGGGTGGGAGGGGTAAAAATAACCGACGGAAAAATAGAGACCAATGCATTTGGATTTGAACCCGGGCATCAGATAATAGACGTGGACGGTAGTATCGGCTACTGGGAAGATTTCGTGTCCGGCAGGGCACTGGAAAGAATTTACGGAAGAACGCCTGAGGAAATTGCAGATCAACAAGCATGGGAGAACGAAGCAAGACTCCTGGCAGTGGGAATACATAACCTGATCGTCATCTGGTCGCCGGAGATGATTGTGCTGTCCGGAGGGGTGATGCAGTCCGTACCCTTCGACTTGCTAAAGAGTACCCTGAAACAGCAAATGATGAAATTCAAGTCCCTTCCGGAGGTCGTGCCGGGAGAACTGGGGGACAAGTGCGGGCTATTCGGAGGACTGGAACTGCTGAAGTAATTATTTTTTATGCGTCTTCCGGACTCTGATAAACTTTGGAAGAGTGAGTGAAACTCGGGGATTTTAGTATTATATTTGTTTTTGACCATAATTATTTGATATGCTGATCAGGTAAGAATATGGATGAACAAACGCAAAATCCCACTCCCCCGGCATTGACGCAAACACCGCCGGTTACCGCTCCGCCGCCTGCCCCCCCTCCTCCACCCGCTCCCGTCCCTGCCCAAAAAAACCCTACCGGAATCGTGTTGTTTGTCGTGTTGGCAATACTTTTGGCCGGCGGTCTGGCAGTGGCGGGTATTCTGATCAGCAGAAACCAGACAAAAGAAAATATCGGATCATTAAGTGAAGATATTCCCCCAGTGCCTCAGGAACCCGAACCCACAATTGACCAATATTCCGACGGATGGAAAGCGTATACAAGCAACGTCCATAAATACTCAATTAAAATTCCACAGGAATGGGCGACCGATGACAGCGGAGGAGTGTTTATCGGTATTCCGGGGGAAGTGACTTTTATCCCACCCGGCGGGATGGCAACGGAATCCGCAGGATTCAGAACCCAAATTGCAATTACCGTCATGACAAACGAAAAGATCAGGTACGAACTGAATTCCCAGGAACAGTATGGCGAATGGCTGACTAAACCAATTTCGACAGGAGAAGGAGAACGATTATACAAGTCCGGGAATACAGCCCTTGGGAATATCAAGGCTGTCCAGCTTGTAAGCAGAACCCTGCCGGGAGACCCCACAGAGTCTTTTTACAGCGTCGTTACTTGGTTTAGAAAAAACGGCGCTAATTACTATATTGAACTGGGTGGGGAGGAGAGCAAGGTACTTGAAAATATAGTCACGTATAATCAAATCCTTGAGTCCTTCAGTTTCCTATAATAAATCCGGATGAAATCCCACAAACTCCCGGTGTCGGGATGTGCCATTGATTATTCCAGCAGCAGGTGTTTGATTAATTGAAGTTCCCGCTGGTAATCGGCGTGACCTACGACAAACCGTGAGTACACATCACGGGGGACAATACTCAAAACAGCCACTTTCTGACAAACTGGATAGGGAGATAGTCCCAGGTATTCCGGATAGGAGGAGTACGTATAACCGGACAGCCCGGAAGCGGAGTTTACCATTCCGGCGGAATAAGGATTGAGATGGATATAGCGGGAGACATGAATCAATTGTTCCTCCCCCTCAATTCTCACTGCTTTGAACCGGCCTTGAAAAAGCGGGCCAATCCTACTTCTTTTCGTATTGAAATAACGTGTATAACTATTGGTGAAGCGGCTTAAAAAATTTGATATCCCTTCTTCCGTCCGCTGTTGAATCAATAAGTGAAAATGGTTGGGCATAAAGCAATAAGCTACAAGGTCGACCAGATGAACAGAATTTTGTTGAGCTTGGAAAGAAAGTTCTTGTTTTGTGGATTCGGTAAGACGAATATAATGCGAGTATCTTAAAGAAAATTTTTCAGGACGATAGTATACCAAAGTATCCAAAGCCCGATAATAGTCACCAGGATCTATAAATGTATCCTGATGGGTTATTCCCCTGTTGTAAACGTGATATATTTCTCCATTTACCAGTATTTGGTCGCGACCGGGCATTAATAAAATTGTATCACTTACTTGAAATCTACCACACACCCCCGAGGTGAGAAAATTTCGTGCCTAGCACACTCCCGAGGTGGGTAGTGAGGGATGTTTGAATGTTAGGCGGGGATAGGGTAGGCAGCGGAAGAGGGGCGGCGGGAAGGAATCCGTTTGTCTACGGAGGGAAGACGCAGAGCTATTTTTAATACTTCGTCCAGATGTGAGGCGTAATGAAATTTGAGGTCCCGTTTGACGCTCCCCGGAACATCTTCCAGGTCTTTGCGGTTTTCCCTGGGCATTATTACCTGCTTGATCCCGGCCCGGTGAGCGGCTATCACCTTTTCCTTGACGCCGCCTATTTCCAAAACCCGGCCACGAAGCGTGATCTCCCCCGTCATGGCCACATCGCGGCGGGAAGGAACGTGGGTCAGGGCAGAGACGATGGCTGTCGCAATAGCTATACCGGCGGATGGCCCGTCTTTGGGAACGGCCCCTTCGGGGACGTGGATATGAATATCCAGTTTCTTATAAAAACTTTCTTTCAAGCCCAGAGCCTTCCAGCGCGAACGGACATAGGAATACGCGGCTTTGGCAGACTCTTTCATGACTTCACCCAGCTGGCCTGTCAGCTGGACATCACCCTTACCGGGCATCAGAGCTACTTCTATAAACAGTATGTCTCCCCCTGCTTCAGTCCAGGCCAGACCGGTACTCATACCTATTTCATCTTTTTTCTCTGCAAGTGTCTCCGGGAAACGGGCGGGGCCCAGGAAACGGCGGATATCTATAATGGATACACTTTTGCTGATCTTTTTCTTTTCGGCAATGTTTCTGGCCAGCTTGCGGCAGATTTTGGCCAGGTTGCGCTCCAGATCCCGGACACCAGCCTCCCGGGTATAACGCTGAATCACTTCCTTTAATGCCGCTTCCGGCATCTGGTAACTGACATCCAGACCGGTGTTTCTTAACTGTTTGGGCCAGAGATAATCTTTGGCGATATGATATTTTTCGTCCAGGGTATAGCCGGCAAAAGTGATAACTTCAAGCCTGTCGCGTAAGGCCGGTGGAATAGTATCCAGCATATTGGCCGTGGTGATAAACATCACCTGGGATAAATCGAAGGCAACTTCCAGATAGTGGTCCGAAAACTCGCGGTTTTGCTCCGGGTCAAGAGCTTCCAGGAGAGCGGCTGAGGGGTCTCCCCGATAATCCGAAGCCAATTTGTCTATTTCATCCAGCATGAAGATAGGGTTTTTGGTGCCGGCGTTTTTGATCCCCTGAATTATCCGGCCGGGCATACTGCCGACGTAAGTGCGGCGATGGCCGCGGATTTCCGCTTCGTCCCGGACTCCGCCGAGAGAAACCCGAACGAATTTGCGTCCCAGAGCCCGAGCTATTGATTTACCAATGGATGTTTTTCCCACACCGGGGGGGCCGACAAAACAAAGAATGGTCGGACCGGACTCGGAATTGGTAGACAGCTTGGATTTCAGCTTCATCACTGCCAGATGCTCCAATATTCTTTCCTTGGCTTTTTTGAGGCCGTAATGATCCTCATCTAAAACTTTGTCGGCATTTTGAATTGAAACCTGACTGGTGGAAGAGACGGACCAGGGCATATCCACGAGCCAATCCAGGTAGCTATGGATATAGTTTGATTCGGGATTGTGCTGGCTCATCTGGCTCAGTCGTACCAGCTCCTTTTCCGCTTTCTGGCGCACAGTAACCGGCATTTTGGCTGCCTTGATGCGCTTTTTCAAAAGGGCGATATCATCATCATCCTCTGTGCCTTCGGCCCCCAGTTTCTGGAGCTCTTCCTGAATAGTCTTTTTGCGCTCGCGCAGAACCTGCTCGCGCATATTTTTCTCGAACTTGGCGTGGGTTTTTGAAGAAATAGTCTTTTCCAGCTCCAGGACTTTAATTTCATGCACGAGATGCTGGAGAACTTTTTCCAGACGGACTCCGGCGTCGGCAGTCTCCAACAGTTCCTGCTTGACTTCGGTGCTGACTTCCAGAGAATTGGCGATCTGGTCTGCCAGCTCCGGGGCGGAAACACCGGACATCAAACGCATGAAGACAGGGAACTCAACTGATTTGCCCAGGTTGAAGGCATTTTTGAATTCCGTAATCGCCTGGCGGGCAAGAGCTACCAGTTTATCGTTTTCCACATATTGTTCCGGAAGTGTCTCGACCTGGGCGACAAAATGAGGATCCTCGGAAACGATCGGTCCCAGCTTGACCCGGTTAATCCCCCGGACGAGAGCCAGAATTTCCTGGCCGTAGGGAGCCACCTGCTCGACAACGCAAAGGGTACCCGTCTGATACAAATCTTCCGGAGCGGGATTGACAGTAGATGTCTTTTGGGCGATAAAAACGACGTGTTTGTCGCTTCTGATTGCGGCTTCGATGGCGGAATTACTCTTGGGACGGCCGAAAGTAAGATGGGCTTCAGTGTGGGGAAATACTACGCCTTCACGCAAGGCAACAACGGGATAAGTATGGGGGGAAGTTTCCGGGGCAGGATTGTTTGGGCGGGATAATGAAAAGGCCATAATTTTCCTTTAAATGTTTTAGCAGTCTAACACTTGGAGTGATAAGTGTCAAGGGGAATCTGAGCTATGTAAGCGGTGAATAAACCCAGTAATATTCCTCCCGATACATCCAGAAAACTGTGCACTCCGCCCAGAACTCTGCCGAAGGCAATAATACAACTGAGCGCCAATAAAGCCAAACCCAGGGAACGGTGATAAATAAAAAGCGAAAACGAAAGGGCAAAGGCGACGGCTGTGTGGCCGCTGGGAAAAGAACCGTCCAGAAAAAACCGGGCGGCAGGAATCCGGGCATCCACAATATAGGGGCGGGGAAAATAAAAAAAATCTTTAATAAGTGAAGAAAGTATCCAAACAAAACCGGCGGACAGCACCATATGGTAAAAGGCTTTGCGGTAACCGGCAAACCAGATAGCAGCCAGCATGACAGGAAAAATAAATATCAGATAATCGGCGACAAAACTGATCAATCTATCGGAAAACATATATTACTGGTGAACTACGACCCGGGTACCCGGATTTTCGGCTGAAGAACGGACAGATTTTTTACCTTCGGGGAGCACCGGCCCGACCCAGTAAAATAGTTTTTCGGCGACGGATGTGGGGGCATTTACGCATCCGTGGCTCATGGGGTTGCCGAAATTGTTGTGCCAATAGGTACCGTGGATCCCGTAATCACCGTAGAAAAACATGGCATATGGGACATTGGGCAAATAGTAATATGTCTTGTTCAACTTACTGCCCCCTGACATTTTGGTAGAGCGGATTTTATACCACATGCGGTATTCACCAGCCGGGGTCTTGTTCCAGAGTCCGCTGGAGATTAGGCTGGTAAGAAAGACCGAACCTCCCTGGTGAGCCGTTAACCGCTGTTCGGAAAGATCGATTTCAATCCATTTTTCCTCTGATGATTCTCCCAGGACGGGGGCGGCGGCAAGAAGAGATTCGTTTTGGGCCTGGGGAGGGGCAATTGCCCGCCCCTGCCAGATGGCTACTGTCTCTGTCGGATCCGTCTGCCCGTCATCGGTGAGAGCAAGGCATCCTACGGTGGAGGCAGGCGAAGTCAGCTTTTTGATACCCAACTGCAGGCCGCCAACGATAACTACACCTATTACCAGGAGCAGGATTAAAGAATGGGCAGGCCGCATAATTGTCAGCGATGGATAGTTTTTTCCTTAATTTGTTTTTGCAGCATTTTCAAAACTTCCTGTTTGGTTTCTTCGAGCGTCATTCCAAACCCTTTAGCTGCTTTTTCGAACGTGGCTTCAGTAATTGCCTCATCCGGTTGGCCCATATCATCATCAGGTATTCCGCATCCGCAGTTGTAGCACATCAAGTAAATTTACAATTAACAATTTTCAATTTACAATCTTTTCAGGATGAAAGCAACTGTGATTCAAATAATTGATGAGGTAGCAGGGATAAAATCGTTCCGGCTGAAACCTGAGGAAATAATGGAATATCTGCCGGGCAAATGGATGTATGTGATAATCAAACAAAATTTAAGGCATCACTTTACTATTTCATCATCTTCGTCAGAAGATTTTTTGCAATTTACCACCAAGTTTTCCGATTCGGAATATAAAAAGACGCTGTGGGGAGTAAAACCTGGGGAAGAGATAGAGATCCGGGGACCATTCGGGTCTTTTTTTCTGGATGAAAAAGATACCGCACCGAAATTGTTTGTAGCGGGAGGCATCGGGATAACGCCTTTCAGAAGCATCTTCAGGTATATTGCCGATAAAAAGCTGGAGATACCCGTCACCCTGCTATATTCCGGAAAAAACAAAGAGGAGATGGCGTTTTTTGAAGAATTGGCTGCCGTTAAAGTTCAAAATTCTATGTACAATGTTCAATTGATTGAAACTGAAAAATCAGGAAGGCTGGATGAGAAAATGATCAGGCAGCTGATACCGGACTACATGGATAAAACGTGGTGGATCTGCGGCCCGCCGGCAATGGTGGAAGGGATAATGGATATTGCCATCAAAATGAACATCCCGGCTGATAAAATAAGATCGGAAGAATTTACGGGGTATTAGTGACGGCCGTTGTTGTGTTGGGAGTTCTTATTAAAATAATCTTCCGTAATATCCAAAATATTAGTAGTGACTTGGTTTAAGAATCTATCATTTCGGCTTTGAAGTTGACTTTCAACGGGGAGGTTTGTTCTCACTAATTGCGCAATTTTATGTATCAGCAGAATTTTATCCGGGCCTTTTATTTCCTGATTTAGAAATACCCAGGCAACTGCTAATCCCAAATCCTTCTTTTTGGCGTAATCCAATGCTCTGTCCTCCGGTTTTTCTGAAGAATTTTTAGTATTTCTTTTTATTTCGATAATATCATGAACAATTTCCCTGTCTTCATGGGTAACCACTCCTTGACGATTAATTTCGTCAATCAACCATTCTTCTTCTGATCTGGCCATGTGAAGATTATACTACAGGTTCCAAAATCGGCAACTTCAACGGGTGAAGGTGATGACTTCACCTTCCTGGGCGGAGGGGGCGGAGACGGTGACATGCCCCCCGTCTGAAGTGAGGGAGATGAGATAGCCGGTATCGTAGGGAGGAGTACACAGTACATCCGCCCCGGAAAAAGCGGTGGGGTCCGTGGGCAGGGACGGTAGATATTTGGGCACCAGGTCCGCACAAATATCCGCGCCTGACGAGGAAATAAATTGGGGTATGGCAGTGACACCCGGTGGGAACACACTCCGGTTGTCCGACGCGTATCGGAAAACCGCATTGATGATCAGGGTCAGGTCCGACTGGCGTTTGATGTTGTTTGCCTGGGCAAAGCGCGAGGCCGGACGGAGTGAGACCATAACCACTGTGGACAACAAAGAGACTATACCTACTACTAAAAGGACTTCAACAAGCGTAAAACTCCGGCGCATATCAGGGAGCCCGACCGATGGTAATAACAGCGTGATTGGCCCCCGCCGCTCCCGGAATCAGGGTGACAGGAGGATACAAACCATCCGCCAGACTTTTTAACCGACCTAGCAAGTCCGCAGGTATTGCCGGATCGTAGACAATATTTGTCTGTCCGGCGCTGACACTGGCTGTACCGATCTGGGAACCTGTGAATCCCGCCTCTTTGAGCAGCGCCACCAGACGTGCGGCCCGGCCGGTCTCACCCGTGCCATTTCTGACCTGGATTTTCAGATCTGTAATTTTGAGTGTGGATGAGGGAGTAGCGGCGGCAGGCGTCAGCGAGGGAGTAATAAGCGGGACGGAGACCGGGACTGTCCTGGCTGAAACGGTTTTTTTAGCGGGTCTGGTAACGGAATAGATGAGAAACCCGATGCTGGAGCCGATAATTAAAAACGACAACCCTGCCAGGATCAGCTGATTATGATGGAGAAAGGTATCTTTTTTGGCCTGAAAAGAAGGTGCGGCAGTGTCATCCGTCAGAAAACTGCTGGCTTTGAGATCCTCCACCTTTTTGAGGATCAGGCGGCAGGCATTTTGATCCAGTTCTTCGGGCACACCCATCGGCCCGAGAATGAAACTGGGAACGACTGCCAGGACGGTAAAGCCGAGTTTTTGAAAAGCGGAGCTGACGGATTCGTACAGATCGCGATTGATGCTTACCAGGCGGTGACCCATTTCCCATTTGAAAACCTTGGAACTGACGGATGTCAGGGGAACAGTATCCGCGAATTTCTCCGCTTCTGCCCGGAAATCTACCGCCGGAGCCGGAGGAAGGATGCGATCAAAATATACATTTTTGGAGAGGATAATAATCAGCGATGAGGGATGCAGGCGGGAGGAACGTATAAAGTTGAAGATCGTTTCCTCCAACTGGAGGCGGTTGATTACCTCCAGATCCGACACGACAGAGGGGGGCAGCTGCAATGCCAGGGGCTGTGGGGAGTTAGGTGAACAAAAAAGCAGGCGGCTGCGGTCCAGAGTAATGATGAGAGGATGGATTTTGGGCTTGGACATATCAGTTGAAAACCTCCTGCCAGGAGGAGACGGTCATAATACCGCCGGTGTATGAGACATCGGCTCTGACCGAACGGACGAAATTTCCCAACCTGCCTGTGGAAGTAACCACCAGCGGATCGGAACCGGTTACTATAACTGTAGCCTGACCGAGACCTACTGTCAAAGTACCCTCTGCCGCGGCGGGATCGCGCAGCAGCCGCATAAGAGCGTCTTCCAGGCCGCTCTCGGCGATATGATAAGCCAGGGACCCGGATTCTACATGGCTGACGCTTAAGGAATTGGCGGCGATGATCATCACAGAGGCAGTGACAACCATCAAACTGATGGACACGGTGAACAACAACATGGTAAGAGCCTGGCCGCGTTTCATCTTAAAGTAAAAGTAGTCTGATAACTTTGGGAAGCGGATGAAGAGTCCGTAGATCTGAGGACAAAATCCACGGTTACGGAGCCGGCAGATGTCCCGGGCTGCAAGTAACTGACATTAAAACCATCGGTGCTGATATCCGGAGCGGTAAGCCGGGTCGTACCCGCCGGTCCGGTAAGCGACAACATACCGTCCGCCACGGAATAGGTATAGCCGGCGCCACCGATACTTAGGTTCAAACGGCTGCCTGTCTGTGAGGGCAGTGGCTCAGTCACGGAATCCGCCCTGTGGATATCGTAAGCCAACCGGGACAGGAGAAAGCGGGAATCCTGCTGAAGGGTAGAGGCAATGCGCGATTGCGACTGCAATTGCAATACGGAAATGAATATATAAGTAACCAGGGTGATAAAAGAGGTGAATAGGGCAAAGTAAATGATAGCTTCGATAAGAGTAAAACCGCTGCGTTTTTTCATGGCGAGTAATTGACGGTGATATCTAACAGAGCGGGAGTAGCTGTGGAATCCAAAGAAGCGAGGTAAGCTTTGTAGCGGAAACAGCGGCCGGGATTTTCGTAACCTACACCGTCATCGTGCACGGGAATCGCCCCGGCCGCGGAATAGAAAGTGTTTGATGTCCCATCCGGGCCGAGGTACTGGTAATCCGCCGAGTCGCACGATCCGGAAACGGCGTCTGCCACAGCCACCTGAAGCGTCAGGGTAGTCTGATTTGGCACGGAGCGATTGAACTCCAGGCGGTTGAAGGCTGTCTGAAATCCGGAATCGAAAACCGGGGAAATATAAGTGCCGTCCATGGCATAGCTGCCGCCGGGGCCGCCTTCGATAATTTTGAATTCCGCAGATGCGTCTCCGGTAATGATATATGAATAGGCATCTCCGTCCGGCTCAATCACCCCGGCCACTCCGTTTACCCCGGTATCGATATTGAGGCCGCCGCAGTAGACCGGACTGCCCTCGAGAGCGATGTTTACCACCTGGTATTCCTCCGCCCCCGTCCCTATCATGATCAACCGGTTGCCGGGAACAACTATCACGCCTTTGGCACTCATCCCGTTGGAGTCATATGAAGAGATAACCGGTCGGGAACCGGTTTTTACCGAAGTATCGATGATAAACATTTCCGGCTGGGAAGCAGAACTGCCGGTAACCAGATACGCACGGGTACCGGTGGAATTGATAAAGACATCCGTGGCGCCGGCGCTATTTATGTCCGAATAGCCCACAACCGTCAGATTGAGAGGGTCGGAAACATCCACGATCTGCAATTTGGTGCCGGTACCGGTCAGAGATACATAAGCGTAATCCCCCACGATCATCATCTGGGTACCCGTGCCGGCAAGGCTGACTCCGTTTGAGTCCCTTAGAGGCCTTTCGCCGGTTTTAACAGAAAGATCGAAATTGTAGAGCATATTTGCAGTGATCATATAGCCGGTATTGCCGGAGACGGCGACCGCACTGCCATTTCCATTGGCGGGAGCATTGAAATAGCCGACCTCGGCATTGGGAGAGACTGAGAGATCGATGATGACGATTTCTGGTGCGGGCAGATCCGCGGCTATATAAACATATCCGGCTTCCCCGAAAACATCATTGGTCTTGTAGCCGTCTATCGTGCCGTGAATCGTAGCGGCGGGCGGGTGATTATTATCTACCCTGATATCGGCAAAGGACACACCGGATGCATTATCCCCTGTGCCGACAAAAGCCTGACCGGGAATGGCAGTAAGCGCATTTGCCACGCCGTTTTTGGGCAGATCCAGCGAGGCTATAGTGAGATCCGGTGCGCACCAGTCTCCCGAGCCTCCCGCACCCAGGGCAACTTCGCCACCCATATCGTTTACTACCGCGGTGCCGGAGAAAATTCCGCCGAGAAAGTCATCATACGTAGTGTGGGTAAAAGTCAGGTTGTCCATATATCGGGTAAAGTAGGCAGTGGTGGAGACCGAGGAAGGAAAAGGAGTCGACCAGGAAACAGTGACGGTAACCGTCTTGGTAGACGGGTCCGGTGTGCCGCCTGAGGCGACTATAGCTCCTGATGAATTTCTTTGTGTATCCGAAATACTGATAACCCGGGTATAACCGTCAACCGATTGGGCACCCGTGGCCAGGCTCCAGGAGGTTCCGTCTGCAGCCGGATGATACAGGCCGTTTACCGCAAAGGCCACCCATCCGGCAGAGCGGACGGAACGGACGACCTCCAGCGCCTGGTCCATTAATGCGGTGGCCGTAAGACGGCTGACCTGCTGCTGACCCCCTTCCCGGCCTGCGACCAACCCGGACAAAAGCGCCGGGATGACCAGAGAAATCAGAGCCATGCCCAGTAAAAGTTCCACCAGGGACTGGCCGGTACGGCAACAGAATAATTTAAGGTTCAAAGACGCCATATTGGTTTATGCGCAGAGTCGTCTGCGATCCATCCGTCTGATTTGCCAGGGTGACATAATCCTGACCGGAGACATATCCTGCCACCTCGCCCGACCCCCGGCTGAAAACCAGACTGGATGCAGGAAAGCCGATATCGGAAAAACTCAACCCCGATTCCAGCAGGACCATAAAGTTTTTGGGGTCTGAGGAGGAAAACACGGGGCCGTAAAAAAGATAATAACGGTCCGTTTCGAACCTGATCCCCTGGGGGGCAGCAGCCGGATCCCCGCCGGCATCCGAAAGCATGGCTTTGACCTGGGTATGTTTGATATTAGCTTCCAAAACGCTGACTGTAGTCGATGATGAAGTCCGGCTGCGGCTGCCGACCAAATTTGTCCCCAAGAGTGCGGCGGAGACAAGAATCATGGCCGTAACCAGCATGACTTCGAGCAGTGTGAATCCCGGAAGTCTCATCGGAATTTTACCTGGCCTACGAGGCCGTAAATCGGACCTATTATGGCCATCATCATTGTCCCTACCGCCAGGCCGATGCCCACAAGCATGACCGGCTCGACCAGGACTGTGATGGTTTTGAGAGAATTGGCCACCTGATAAGAAAGAAAATTGGAGATTTCCTGAAACGACTTATCCAGACTGCCGCTTTTTTCCCCGGCTTCTATCAGGCGGGTCATGATGGTGGGCAGGCTCTTTTTGGAAGTACGAAAACCCTCGGAGAGTTTTTTGCCGGATAAGACCATTTCCCGGGACCGGTTGATCATTTTGGCCGTCTGCTCGCGCATCACGACCTGAGCCGACAATTCCAGGGCAACCGTAATGGGCAACCCTGACGACAAGAGGAGGTACAAGCTCCGGGAAAGACGCGCCAGGTCTATCTGGCGGACCAGCTGGGAAATAAGCGGCAAGGAAAATAAAATGTTGAGAACAAATGACTTTTTATGGGAATAAATAAAGTATGAAATAAAAGCCAGCGCGCCGCCCACGCCGATGACGTAAAAAGTCTTTTTGATAAGCAAATCAGAAGCAAAAATCAGAATGCGGGTAGATAGCGGGAGGGTAACCCCAAGCTGGTAAAAAACAGTAGTCAACTTGGGGACGACTAAAACCAGCATCATCAGCATTACCCCGATAAAGACAAACAGGATGATCAGCGGGTACAGAAGGGCAAACCTGACTTTGTCATTGAATTCGATTTCCTGCTGGAGATGGTCGCGCAAGTCCTTGAGAGTGACTTCGAGAGTGCCTGCCTCTTCCGCCGCCCGGATAAGATTGACGGTGATCTTATCGAAAGCCCGGGGAAAACGGGACAACGAAGCATATATGCGTTTTCCCTGCATCAGGTCCGCCCGGAGAGTCTCCATGACTTTTTTCTGCCCGCCTTTGGAGTCTTCCAGGAGGGAGCCTACAGCGTCCAGAAGCGGAATTCCCGCAGCTAAAAGCGTACCGAGATTGCTTAAAAATGAGATTTTGTCCTGGTTTCCCAGCTTGATTCTGGCGTATTGGGCAGATGACATGAGTTCCCGATCACAAAAATTCGGCTTTGGTGACCCGGCGGACTTCTTCCAGGGTCGTACGGCCGGCGATAACTTTGGTCAGTCCGTCATCGAGGATGGTCTGCATCCCCTCTTCGATAGCAGCCTTGGTAATAATGTCCGAGTCACGGCGTTCAAAGATCAGTTTGCGGATCTGGGGGGTCACTTCCAGGACTTCAAACAAACCGAGGCGGCCTAAATATCCGGAAAGACGGCAAAGTTTGCACCCCCGTCCCCGGAAAACGGGGACAGATTTCTGGTTTTTGAAATGCTTTTTGATTATCTCTTCGGGAAAATCACGAATCAGCTGTTCGTATTCCACAACGGCTTCCTGCCGGCAGGTGGGACAGATCTGGCGTACCAGGCGCTGGGCGATGACCACACTTAAGGTAGATGCCACCAGGAAAGGCTCTACCTGCATATCCGTCAACCTGGGAATTGCCGTCGCGGCGTCGTTGGTATGCAGTGTAGACAGGACCAGATGTCCTGTAAGGGCGGCGTTGACGGCGATGGCGGCTGTCTCGTTGTCCCGGATTTCACCTACAAAAATAATGTTCGGATCCTGGCGCAGGATGGAGCGCAGGCCTGCGGCGAAAGTGAGGTTTGTCTTGGGATTGACCTGGACCTGATTTGCCCCTTTGATCCGGTATTCGACCGGATCCTCGATGGTGGTGATATTTTTTTCGCGGGTATTTAAAACTTTGAGGATGGAGTAAATGCTGGTAGTCTTGCCGGAACCGGTAGGTCCGGTGGACAGGATCATACCGTAAGATTTGGTATAGGCGTTTTCGACCTTGGCCAGATCAGGCGGGTTCATACCCAAGCCCTGCAGGGTGTACTGACGGGAGCGGGAAGATAACAACCGCATGACAGACTTTTCGCCTTCCACGATCGGGATGATGGAAACGCGGATGTCCAGGTTTTCCTCCTCCATTTTTTTACGCATTTTTCCGTCCTGGGCGCTTAGGTGCTCGTCTGTCCTGAGATTGGACAGGACTTTGATGCGGGTGATTATCCGGTCGTGAAGATACTTGGGCAGGCGGGCTACATCCTGCAGAAGACCGTCCAGGCGGAAACGGATAAGGGAGGTGGTTTCCTCCGGCTCAATATGAATATCCGAGGAATTTTCTTCCGAAGCGGCGTCTATGACCGTATCCACCAGTTCGGCCACCGGCGGATCGTCCAGAACCGACTCCGGATTGCGGCCGATGTCTTCTTTGAGAAGGTTGTTTAAAGTCTGCTGCAGATCCTTCTGATAGCTGTGCAGGGTGGCTTCGATATCGCGCCGGGTAGCGAAATAGCCTAAAGTTTTAAGACCGGTTTTTTTGGCTACCTGGACGAGAATATCGGAACGGGAGGGGTCGGCAAGAGCGATCTTGATCCCATCCGCTGCCCTGGCGAAGGCAATGGCCTTCTGACTGCGGGCGACACGCTCGGGAATGATATGAAAGACATCTTCGGGCACACTAGTCTTACTAAGACTGACGAAGGGTAAGCCGTAGAAGCCGGCCAGCAGAGAACCAAGCTTTTCGTCTGAAACCAGATCTTTCTCGATGAGAGTTTCATCCAATGCCCGGCCGAAGGAGGCTGAATATTTCTTGGCAGCTTCAAAGGATTTTTCGTCGACTATTTTGTTTTTGAGAAGCAGAGCCTGGAGCTGATCGTCCGTAATGGGCATTACCTATATATTACTAATGTTCAATGTTCAATGTCCAATCCTTTGACTTCGCTCAGGACGAGTGTCCAATGTCTAATGTCTAAAGTCCTATAATTGCGTTTTACTGAAGGTTCAGATAAAATTACTTTCATGGCTTTAAAAGAAAAACCGTCTGAGGCAGAATATCTACGTACGCGAATCCGCCAAGAACGGATAAACAAAGTTGGTGACATTCTTGTAAAGGCCGTGTTGGCCGAATTGCAAATAGAAACTGCGAGGTTATCTGATGACGGCGGAAGTATTTACGGGGTTCCGGTGGTAAAAGCCCCTGATGTTATTGATATATTAAGTCACTTTAACTGGCCATTCCGGGTGGTAAAAAGGCACGAAGGAGTCACAGAAGGTTCTATAGATTTGACCCTTTGACGAGGCGGGCGTCGTATACAATTTCGCGCAGCTGGCCGTCCGTGGTCTCAAAAGTACGGGAGCTGGTCGTGCTTGCGTATTCCTGAAGATAGTCGGAAAGGGCGGTTTTGAGTTCCTTCATGTGGCTTTTGTGGTCCTGGATACGGTTTATCAGATCCTGAACCTGCGGCTGTTTCTGCAATTGTTTTTTGGTATTTCCTCTCACCTTGGAAGCTTCCTTAACAGCCGCATCATGGGCCTGGTAAGTGGGCTCGTTTTGGAACACCGAATCCAGCATTTCCCTGAGCTCCCCCATCTGCGAGCGGTGATGCTCCAGCTGGTCGATATGGCTGTTTATGAGGCCGGTCAGGTCGACGGTCAGGGAAACCTGGCCGGCAGACGAATCCGCTACTTCTCCTTCGACGACATCAGCCATAGAAATAACACTATAAATGTTCAAAGTTTAATATTCAATGTTCAATGTTTTATAATCTGCAAACCGTGAAACAGGAGAAGTTGTTATCCAGACTGAGACAAATACCCGAAAGCGCGATTAGAGCCAAAAATAACGACGGCAACACATGCAGGGTCGAATGGGAAGGCGGGGAAAACGGGCTGGGAGGGGGACATGTTGAATTCTCCCTTGTAGATATTCCCTCAGCAAAACCCTGGCTGACCGCTACGAAAGAGCCTAATTTTATAATCTCTTCACTTGAGGTGGAAACCCTACATGTGGTGAGAAATCCAATGGAAAGTGCTGCCGCTGCCCTGATGATGATCGCCACCCTAAACCAGGCGGCAGCGGAAATACCTGCGGGTATCCCCCATGTAGCCAGAGCTAACAATTATTCGAAGCATATTATGGAACAGCTGAAGGAATGGGGTATTTACAGTTACTGTGATATCAGGGGAAAACCCCTGAGCCGGCCGGTTTTATGGATGGACATCTATACACCATACGTCTGCAACCTTCCCAATGAAAAAATTTTAATGTTTGACCGATTCGCCTCTGCCAAGGGGGTGCAAAGTATTATCCGGCTGTATAAAAATATCCAGAAGAGGACAAATATTGACAGCTGGTTATTGACTCTTAATTTCCGGATACGTGACCTGTTAACCAAACCCGTTTAGCAATCTAAAATACCAGTTTGAGGAAGTCGCCGGCGATGATGCCGCTAAGAGCCACCACTCCCCCTATAGCCAGCATACGTAGACCATTTTTTAAGACATGAATGCCTGCCCATCGGGCGTTTAATACACCCAGACCAAATAACGCTAAGAGAGTGGCAGTTATGGAAACATACATACCATCGACCCGGGTGAAAAAGACATATGGGAATATGGGGATAAAACCGGCCAGAAAATAAGAGGTGAACATGACAAGTGCGGCCGGCAGGGATTTGGACAAAGATACTTCATGCCGGACTTCCGCTTCCGATGCTGACTGGTCGGACAGCAGGCTGCCCATTCCCATGGAAAGGGCTTCAATAAATATGAGGATGAAACCGGTAACAACAATGGCCGTAGATGACAGTTCGGCGCTGGCGATACCGGCAAGCAAACCGACAGAGGAAGCCAGGCTGTCCTCTACTCCGAAAGTGAAATTGCGGATGTATTCCGGATGGGCAAATCTGGATCTTGTGCGCATACATCAAGTGTAGCACGCCGGATACCGGCCATATGGCGGGGATCGTCCAAATATCTGTACAAAATTCGATAAGTATCCAGATCGAAGCCAGGAATATTATCCGGTCCTCCTTCAACAACACACCAATTGTCTACAATGAACGCCTGGTTGGTATTTCCCGACTCTTCAATAATTTGAATCGGTCCGGGAAAAGGCCAAGGTTTGAATGGTTTATCCGAAAAAGCACCCAGGAAGCGGAGGTTGTACTTCAACACCGGTTCACGGCCCATACAAGCTCCGGAACATTTGCCCAGGTGATAATCAAAACACGCACCGGCAGATTTCTGCAAACCCATTAACCGGGGGCAAAGACCATTATCGGAACAGATCTGCAATAGCGCCGATTGGGCCTGGCGGCGCGACTTGAAAATTCCAAGGCACCCCGTAAAATCTTCGGGCCTACCCGGAAGAACGGCAGGTTTGAGGATAACGGTCTTGTAACCGGCGGTATTTTCCTGCGGGAGAGCCAGAACCAGTTCCCGCTTGCGGCGCAGAGCCCGGTTGTATACCGGCATCAGTTTTTTTATTAACCGGGACTCCAGCAATGCAGCCCCCAAAGAACCGGTGGTGGTTATGCTCTCGATATGCGTTACCTGGTGGTGCAGTCGGTTTTCCCGGGACCGGGACAGGCTGTCGGTAAAGTGGGAACGGACGCGGTTTTTGATATCCACACTTTGGCCTACATACAGAACCGAATCCCCCTGTCCGTAAAAAATATAGACGCCGGGAGAATGGGGCAGGGTATTTACCTGGTCCGAAGACAACCCCGGCGGAAGGGAGGGAGATCTGAGCTGGGAGGATACGGAAGCGGAAAAAATATCCGGGTCGGGAAGATCCTGAAGTTTCTGAAAAAACTGCCAAAGTACGGCCGCGTCGTCCAAAGCCCGGTGCCTGCGGGGACAGTCCAGGGACAAATGTGAAATGAGGCTGTCTAAATTGTGGCTGGGAAGATCAGGAAAAACGGAGCGGAAAAGTTTGACAGTACACAAATGACGAAGGGAAAGTTTTTCAGAATACCGGCGGAATTCGCTTTTTAAAAAGCCATAATCAAACCGGGCATTGTGAGCGACCAGAACGGATCCTTCCAGCAGGGAAAAAATCCGGTTTTTCAGACTGTAAAAGGTCGGGGCTTTTTCCAGCTCGAGCGACGTGATGCCTGTGATTTCCGTAATAAACGGGGAAATATAGGTCTGCGGGTCTATCAGACTGGAGAACTGACTGACCAACTGCCCATTTTCCACCCGCAATATTCCGATCTCGATTACCCTGTCGCGGCTAAAACTTGTACCGGTAGTTTCTACATCAACAAAACTCAGCGAGGCAGGCCACATGTGCCTGGTATTTTATCACATTGATTTCTTACCCTGTTTTAAGTAGAGTTTTTCACTGGAGTGTTAGTTTCTTCTCAAGAAAGGAGGCAAGAGATGGCGTACCTAGCTGCATGGATATTTGGAGTACCACTGAGCGTACTTATTTTGGTTTGGCTACTCAGCAGGGCCTTTTGATATGAAACAAATTAAAAAGTCCCGGCGGACGGAAACCGCCAATTTCAATATCGCGGGCTTAAAAATACTAATGGCTGTGAAGAAACCCGAGAGGAATACAAATTCCGGCCTGATAACGAGGATGATAACTCTTACGGGCTTGAAAACCGCTCTTTAGAAATTTTTTTAGAAATTAATTTGAGTTGAGTCTGCGGGCGAGGTCGTTTTGCTCTCGGGAAAGAGCAGGGTCCTGACTTACCCATTTTTCCTGCTCAACAGAAAGCCAGCGGTTGGCTTCCATGACTTCAATGAGGCTGTCTGCATGGAGAAGGCGAATTGAAATGATTTCGGTAATCCGGTCGATATCCACTTTATGATCTGCGTAAAACTCACCCGAGTTTTTCAACCCTTCCCAACCCGGCTGAAGACCGCGCAGACGCGAGGCGAGCTCTTTCCAGCTGTCCAGGTCCTCCCGGCTGTAATCCGGGGGTTTGTAACCGCCAAAGTGCTGGACAATGACCTGGGCCGGGCAGCCATTTAGGGAGCCGGAGACGGCAGCCAAACCCATTTCCTGATAATCCGGCGACAGCAGGAACTTTGAAGAATCGGGAAATTCAAACAAATTCTCCACTAATTCCTGTGCCGTATAATACCCCGGTATCAACGACTCACCGGCGACAATATTGAAATAACCGGCATCGGACATGGCTTTTTTGACTGTATATCCGCTTTTTGAGGCACCGGTGGAAAGATCATTGTGCAGGAATATCGACTGCGCCCGACGGGTGGCCGAATCCGAGAGGCGCAGATCCGACCTGAGGGGGGCGACTCCAGCCTGACTGCGGTGGGTGTTTAATAGATCAAGATATGCAGCAGTATCCAGACTGATGCGGGAAGAGGGCAGACTGTCGGTGCCGGTATCACGAAAGGATTCGGTATACTTCGGGGACTGGTAACTCCAGGGGAGGACGGCATCCACATCACCCAAATCCACCAGTTCCAATTCATGACGGGAATCCAGACTGCCTTTGCGGTTGTCCCCCAGAACGAATATTTTTCCTTCCGGAACGACCAGTGTCTGGCAATCCGGGAGAAAACTTCCTCCGAAGGTGGACCTGGCGGCGGCCATATACGGTTCATCCGCAAGATGGCCGTTGATATATACCGCCCCGTCGCGGATTTCCAGATCATCCCCGGGAAGTCCGATCACGCGTTTGACGAAACCGCGGGGAGTGCCGTATTTGGGAGCTGTGATACTGACGGTATTTCCGTTTTCGAAAGATACGATATCTCCCCGGCCCAGTTCCCTTCCCAGATACCTGCGGCCGTTTATTTTAAACCCCCCGGGGAAACTGTACATGCCGACCGTGGCTACTGTTTCATCTACCTGGACATCGGGATCCGGGGAACTGCCTTTGGGAAATGTGGGGTACATAGACCCGGTGCCGGAAAGATCTATAGGCAAGGGTACAAAGCCCAGACGGGAGGCGGGGACATAAGAGGCCAGGTAATACCCTACCGCCCAGAGGGGCAGAAGAATATACAAAGAGAAAAAAATGACAAATATACGGATTACCAGCAGGGGAAACATCCGGCGCAAGGTAAACGGCGGCGAAAAATGCATAGAGCGAAAAACAAGATAAAGAGGAAATAAGAAAAAACGCAGAAGAAACATAATTTGATTATATAATCAGTTAAGAAGGGTTATGAGTGTCTGGAATCAGGATTTGCTGAAAATCAGGGAATAAAATAACGGCTTAAAATAATGACTAAGTGAGTCTGTATATTCGAATATTGCAATATATATTTTTGTAAGAAGTCTGACTAACTGATGAGTAAATAGTTAATGCTTGGAGGAAATGGAGAGTATTGACTGAAATAAATTTATGGACGATATTGATAAAGCCTGGTGATTATGAAAAACGTTATTAAATACGGATCAAAAAAGATCGAATATCCACAGATCGGCTACTCGATAATGGTGCCTTTACATATGCCGGAAGGCGAATTGAGGGAGCTGTTCCCGGTCATTCCGGTATTTAATGATCTGAAAATTGCCGGTATGTATATCCGGGAGCTGGTGGGGACCGGGGAAGTGAGCGAATATTTCCAGGGGACACTTGTAGCCGCACGGCTGACTCTGGAACGGGAATGGCCGCTGAAAAAGGAATACTGGAAAAATCCGGAGCTGAGTTATGACCCCAAGCAAAGAAAGGAACTAATGATAAAACTATTTGCCACGCCTTCGTTTTTCAGACTGCTGGTCACACCCAGCACCGGTACGGACGACTGGGGAGGACTGGCGGCGGCGATGCCGTTTTCCGTCGGCCGGGATGAGGATATAGAAATTTTTATGCAGACATCTGACTGGCCGGTAGACCCGGAGGCCCAATCCGCCGCGCTGTACAGAATTGAAAAAGTGTTCGGCTATGATCTGGAGACGGGGGAGATGACGGAAAACCAGGTGATAGAAAGACGGGTCGTAAACTAATCGGAGGGGGAGAAGAACTTATCTACTTCCAGGGCAATATCTTTGGGGAGAAGGTCTGCTTTGATGAAGTACTTTTCCGCCCCCAGGGAAATGGCCTCGGCAATAAGGGATTCCGTACCCAAATTTGTCAGCAGAATGACCGGGGTGGATTTGATGGGCGAATCCCCTGCCTTAATTTTTCTGAGAATGGAGATGCCGTCTACTTTGGGGAGTAAAATGTCTAAAATCACCAAGTCGTACATAATCCCCGGGCGCATCAGCTTGTCCAGCGCTTCCTGTCCGTCCTGGGCCACCTCCACCAAATAACCTTTTTCAGTTAACACCCGGTAATACATATCCCTGATATATATTTCGTCTTCCACCAAAAGGAGGTTCCTTGTCACTGGAGTCATGCTACCACGCCTGCCGCGGGTCGCGCAACGGGAAGACTGAAAGTAAAGGTAGAGCCCTTACCTTCCGCGCTTTCCACCCAAATTTTCCCCCCATGGGCAGTAACAATATTTTTGCAGATAAACAACCCGAGACCGGTGCCTTTGGAACCAGACTCCAAAGCTCCCTGAATCCGGTAAAATTTGGTAAATAAATGAGGCAGGGCGGATTCGGGAATCCCCTGTCCGGTGTCGGTAACAAAAGTCTCTACAAAATCCCCGTTTTGCCTGATGCCAATAGCCACCGAACCGTGCGGGGTGTAAGTGATCGCATTTCCGATCAGATTGGTCAGGATTTCCTCCACACGCATCGCATCGGCCAACACCGGCAGGACATTTCCGGAGGGCGGAGTAAAAGACAAAGATAATCCCTTGCTTTGGGCCAGGTTTTGATAATCTGCGATCACACGGGAAACGAGACCGGGAAGGTCGAGAGTGGCAGGCTCGACCTGCATCTTGCCCTGCTCGATTTTGGCTACGGCCAACAAGTTTTTTATCAATTCGTTTAAACGGTTGGCGCTTATGGAAACGCGGTTGACATATTCTTTTTCCACATTGCTTAACTTGTCTATCACCCCCGGCTCCTGGAGGAAAGAAATATAACCCATGACCGTAGTCAGAGGAGTACGCAATTCGTGAGCGGACATGGAGACAAAGTCCAACTTCATTTGCTCCAGCTCCTGTTCCCCGGTAACATCGTGAAAAGTAATAATTCCTCCGAGATTCATGGATTCCCGGTCCTTTATGCGGGAGACTGTCAAATTGACGTAATAGGTTTTATTGCCGGAGGTGATCATTTTGAGATTGTCTTTCTCAAATCCCACTCCTTCGGGCAATTCCGGCTTGAGGCTGCAGTAAACATCCGGAAGCAACTCCCCGTCCTTATCGAATATCCGGAAAATGTCGGTCAGAGAGCCGGAACCGAATTGTGTAAATCCGGTTATTTTTACCGCGGCAGGGTTTATGAAAGTAACCATTCTGTCTTTATCCACCGCAATTACGCCGTCATTGATTCCGGCCAGTACCACCTCCAGACGGCGGCGTTCGATTTCCACTAATTGTTTTTCCTTTTCCAATTCCCGGGTGGATACATCCAGACGGGATTTCTGGTCCTGGAGCTCCTTAATATTTCCCCTCAGTTCGCTGATGGAAACTCTCAGCCTACTAGCCATTATATTGAAGGACCGGGCAAGCTGTTCTACTTCGTCGCCGGTCCTGATATCTACTTCGTGGCTCAAATCCCCGGCTGTCATGGAACGGGTGGCTGTCTGGAGCCGGAGGATGGGACGTGTCAGGCTGCGGCTTAAAAGAATAGAGGCGGCAAACGCCAAAACTATTGAGCCGAACATGGTGCTGTAAAAGAGGTTTTGCAGTAAATTCAATCTGCTGAATGCTTCGGATACAGGCTGTTCGACAATGACCGCCCAATTTAAGAAAGGAATAGTGACTCCGTTGGCAATGACCGGAATATTGCGCTCGTTTTTATACAGATAATCGTCCGGGGTAAGAGAGGGAGTGGGGACGGCGCTCAGGGCGGAAATAATTTTGCGGCCGCCGTAATTGGGGTTGGCCAGCACGAGATCTATATCCGGGTGGGCGATGAGGCGGCCCTCGTCATCTACGATATAAGCATAACCCGTATCCCCAACCCTGATCTGGGAAACCAGGTCCCACAGACCATCAAGTTGAACCCTGCTTTTGATTACCCCGGCGACAATCCCCTTCTCTGTCGTCAGCGGACTGTAATAATCCACCAACGGAATTTTTGACTGCTGTGCATAAAACACCTTGGAAACTGCCTGTTTCCCGGCTAGGGCAATCACAAACTCCCCAGTGGGAATTTCAAAATCCAGCTTGGTGTCGGTACCGGTATAGCGGTTTACTTTCACCAGCTCGCGGCCGGATGGAGTAAGGATGGATATTTCTTTGAAAAAACGGTTGCGCTGGAGAGTAAGGTTCATAAGATGGATGATTTCCGTGGGTTCTGATTCGTCGAGGCGAAAATAATTACGGCCGAGAGTCACCAGGTCCAATTCGATGCCATCGCTGAATTGTTTTATAAAGTCCGAAGCATGAACGGCTTTTTCCCGATGGAGATAAACTACCTGCTGATATATAAACTCACGGGCAGCTGTGAAGATCATGACCTGGGCTGCAAAAGCCAATATCAACACAATGCCGTAGCTAAGGAGAGTCTTATATCTGATGGAGAACTTCATGCCTCATTCCAACCATTTTTGCTTTAGATACACCAAGGTCCCCTGCTGGCGAAGCGCATCCAAAGCCTGATTGACTTGCGCGTGCAGCAGCGAGTTGCCTTTGGCCAATACAATTCCGTACTGTTCGGAGGTGAAGGGCTCGCTGGCGATTTTGAGAGTGGGGTTGGTGGTGATTATCCCCTTGGCAACCGTCAGATCGGCAAAAATCGCATCTGCTTTGCCGTCCAGCAGAGCCCGGGTTGCGGCCTCGAAATCCCCGAGACTGAGAAGCATATCCGGATCGGTATATTTCATGGCTTCTGCCTCGTTTGTCGTGTCTTTCTGGACGGCGATTTTTTTACCGGAAAGATCATTGGTGGAAGTAATAGTGGTGTTTGTTTTTTTGGTAATAATTACCTGGCCGGCATTAAGGTAGGGGGCGGAGAATTCGTATAACTGCTGGCGATCGGGTGTAATGCTGACAGAGGAAATGATTACATCGAACTCCCGGTTTGCGAGTGCGGAAAAGATATCATCCCAGACGACCACGCGGAAATCGACCTGCAAACCCATCTTTTCCGCCAAACTCCTGCCCAGATCTATATCGTATCCGACCAGATTTTCGTTTTCATCCCTGAATTCCATCGGTTCGAAAGTGGGATCGGTCGCGATCAGAAGTTTACCCCGGGTCAGAGTGGCAGGTGCAGGCGGCTCAGTAGGAGACGGCTGGTTTAAGCCACTGAGCAGACTGGCCCTGTTGGCAAGGTAAAAAGTACCCGTCAAAAGTACGACCAACAATACAACGGCTGCTGCGATAACAGATTTGAGCCAGGGGTATTTTACGGCAGGAACAGAGGGGACAGATGATACTTCGGGAACCGTTTCGGGCAGAGGATCCATAATTTCAGCTTAAATATACCTTAAAATAACTATACATCAGATGCAAGAAGATGACAAAGTATGAATAAGTCATTGTTGTTATTCGCAGCTTTTGCTGTTATCGCATATCTGCCTTTTTTGAGAGATGATTATCTGGCCAGGCGGACGGACCTGCAGGCAAAATTCACCAACGAGGTGTACCTGAAACAAAGCATTCTGCGGGAAGCGCGATGGCCCCAATGGAACCCACTGATAAACCAGGGCGTACCCATATCCGAAGAACCACTATCCGACTACCTGAATCCACTTATGGGGGTAGCGGCGTTTTTCCCCGATCCGGAAGCAGGGGTAAAAACGGTATTTATCATCTGCCTGGCGCTTTCGGGGCTTTCGATGTATCTGCTCGCAAGAGAAGCCGGTATTTCCAAACAGTTTTCCTTAATTATCGGGCTGACCTATGAAGCAGCAGGGTACACAGCCGGCCAGATCCAATCGGGACACGCCGAAAAAATACTCTCCTATCCCCTGTTGCCGCTTTTTTTGCTGGCACTGTGGCGCAGCCTGAAACGGGGCGGAAAGTGGCCCGGAGCGGCAGGGATATTGTGGGGACTGATTCTTTACTCGGGAGAAGTCTATAACCTGTGGTATGCAGGAATCGCTTTGGCTGTTGCCGGTGTGTATGCACTGGTTTTTAATAGAAAAAGGGTTGCCGGAATAATCGCGGCGGGAGTCTGGGCGGCGGCGGCGAGTGCGGCTAAACTGTTACCTTATTTCCAGTCCGCTTCGTATCTGCAAAAAGTGCTGGACCCTTTTTCGGGCTCACAAAATGCCGTCAGCTTTATTTACCATCTGTTTTTGCCTCTTTCGGGGTTGTTTAAAGCAGCAGGCTGGTGGAACCACATACCGGGCAATTTCGGCTGGTGGGAAAAGGCTGGATTTATCGGTCCTGTATGGATCACCGGACTGATCCTGTCCGTGGTATATCGAAAAAAAATACAGCTGGCCGAAAAATGGTGGTGGATCGGTATCGGCACCGCTCTGGTCCTGTTGGCAATGCCCGGATGGACACCTAATCCCTACTGGTATTTAATTAGTGCCATTCCCCAGCTTTCGGGCATGCACGTACCATCACGGATCTTCGGAATGCTATCGATTCCCATACTACTCCTGGGCGGCAAGGGAATCCAAACAGCAGGTAAAAAATATTCGAAGGCACTAACTGTTTTGCTGATGATAAACCTGGCTGGTGTGTTGGGATTTCAATATTTCGCCCAGATAAAGAAACCTTTTTCAAAAATCGAACCGGAATATGACACTTTAATTAATCAAATTGGGCCGGGAGGCAGTCTGTGGCAGGACGCGAACATTAACCAGGTAAACAATATCCTGGCAGCACAAAAAGATATCCGGATATTCAATTCCAATTATGGTTACTCCATTAAAGACAGCCCGGCAACAAAGTATTGGAAAAATGAAGCGGACCCGGAGTATATCCCGGACTATGCACTGGTACCGGCAGACGCCGCTCTACTACCAGGGATAGAGACTGAATGGAATAAAGATCTGGGAAAAGCCAGGTTGTATAAATTAAAAGGTTCCACTCCCCTATCGAGCACCGGCAAGGCGAAAATCAAACCGGATGAAATTACCGTATCCACAAACGCAACACTGGAGGGAAAACTAACCGTATACCAATCTTATTACCCGGGATGGAGCGTATATCGCGACGGTGAGAGGCAGAAGCTGATACCGGGGAGATTTCTGGAGACAAAACTTCTGCCGGGAAAGCATAAATATATATTCAGGTTTTTTTCGGTAAAATTTACCGCAGGACTAATGATCAGCTGGATGTTTATCTACTGGTGGAGTGTAAAATACAAGCTATACAAGCCATGATTTCTTTTGTATATTTTGATGTTGGCGGAGTGGCAATTAAGGATTTCAGCGGGAGTGATAAATGGACGGAGTTGAAAAAGGAAGTGGGAGTAACACCGGAAAATGATGCTGAGTTTGAGGACTTCTGGCTAAGTTATGAGTCAGAGAGATGCCTAGGACCGAATGTGGATACCTTACTACCTTTAATAAAAAAGAGGTTTGGGTCAAAGTTTTCGGATAATTATTCATTGTTGATTGATGGTTTTGTGAACAGGTTTGAGGTAAATAAGTCCATCTGGCCCGTGATCAAGAAAATCCACCAGAAATGCAAAGTGGGTTTGCTGACTAACATGTATCCGGGAATGTATGAAGCAATTCTGGATAGAGGTTTACTGCCGGATATTGACTGGGATGCAGTGATTGACTCGTCTGTTGTGAAATTACAAAAACCGGATAAAAAAATATATGAGCTGGCTGAACGCCTGGCAAATTTCAGTGGACACGAAATATTATTTGTAGAGAACAGCAGAACGCATATAAAAAAGGCGGAGGAATTCGGCTGGCAATGTATTTTGTTTGACTCGAAAAACTATGAAGAGTCCAGTATAAGATTGGAGGAAGTGTTTAAATCCCTATCGGGGAGGAAGAGTTGAGAGAAATTCCTGCCGGTGGGCCGGGAACATATAAAAAACAGGCACTCCGCCGCGGCTGATGGTAAAGACGGGATCCTTGTCGGCGACCAGCCACTGCAGATAGGGAATATTACGGATCAATGCCTGTTTGTTCATAAAAACCACGTAGTCGTATTCGAGATGCTGATCGTCCACCAGGGTGCCTAAAAAACCGTTTTCTTTCCACAGGTGAGTACCCATTGCACCTGTATAATATGTATACTTACCTGCCGAATCCAGAGCATTGATACGCGGTACAGCCTGCCGGTAGACATTCCCCCAAAACTCAACATCAAAGGCCTGCGCGACATAAGCAGGCGGACCGGCAAAACGGTTGAAATATGCGGTACCGAAAGGGTGATAAGCAGCACTGAGACCAATATTGTAAGCGAGCAGGAAAGCGCCTGCAAAACCAATCAGCGGCAGGCGCACGGCGCGGGGTAGAGAATGCGAAAGCCACCATAACCCCAGAGCGGCCAGGACAGCCAGGCTGGGGACGACTTCGAAAAAATGACGGATCTGGTCGTAGGAGATGGAGGAGAAGGGAAACAAAAACCGGGACAAAGGCACCACCAGCCAGAGAAAAATCAAAAATTCTTTTTTGTCACGTAAAATCGAAGAAACGGATTTAAATAAACCGGTAATAACAGCCAAAGCCATCAGAGGTGGGGTAAAAATAAACAGCATGACCCAGGGATAGTAAACCGGAATATCTTTCATTGATGTGTAAACGCGGTCAAAATAAATGGTGGAGCCGGCAATGATTTCCGGAGTGGTGAGGAAATGCCACACTAATCCCAGACGGCGGGTGGTGTCCTCCCACAAGTAAGGCCAAAAAGCAAAAAAAGCCCCGGTAAAGAATACCCCGAACATGACGGACATCAGCAGCCATTTACGCATCCCCAGCCGACGCAGATGCAGAGTAAACCAGATGAGACCGATAAACAGCAGGAAAGCACCGTTTTGCTTAGTATCCGTGGTGATGCCGCCTGCCAATCCGGCTACGGCAGCCATGAGCACTGGCCGGCGGGATGAGACAGCTATCAGTAATATATATATGGTAAGCGAATAAAACATGGTCAGCCCGATATCCCGGACGTTCATATGAGCATGGGCGACAAACTGGGGATAAGAGGCCAAAAGACCCGCGGCAAAAACGGAAATTCCCAGGTCGTCTGTCAGGCGGTGGGCAATGAGAAACACCATGCCGATGCAAACGGAGGCGAAAATCACTGCTGCCAGGTGGAAGCGGTCTACATCTAAAGGGTAGATGGCTTTGAGGGGCTCAAAATTGATAAGCGACGTGCCGAAGGTGACAGCAACGGGGGGGAACCAGGACCAGTCGTCCCAATTTCCTAATTCCATCATTTCTCCGGTGCGGAAATAATTTATATAGGTCTGCCCGGTCTGGCGGTGCATAAATTCATCCCAGGTGGGGCCGTAATCCGTAAGGGTCTGCAAATACACCGCGAAAACCGCAAGTGTCAGAAGTAGGGCTATGAACAGGGGTCGCTTGTAAAAAGGCATAAGACCTGACTGAAAAAAAGTATACAAGACTTGCACCGGGGAGGTACAATATATGTATGGGTGCAGAGCAAAAACCTGAAATAAAACAGGCTGAACAAAAAATTCCGGAGCCGACAGCCGAGGAAAAGAGATTATTTAGAGAAAGGAATTTATTCCTGGCACTGGGGATAATATCCGCTTCTTTAATTCCACTATATTCAATGTTATTCGGTATCGGTGCGGGCATACAACATTATCGAGGTACAGGAATTAAGGATAAGCGTGTGGAAGCCGGAAAGAAAGAATAGTAAATGACGGAAAAAGCGACATTGGCGGGAGGATGTTTCTGGTGCACGGAGGCAATATTCCGGCGGATTAAAGGCGTGCTGTCGGTAACTCCCGGTTACAGCGGAGGGACAACAGAAAATCCCACGTATGAGCAAGTTTCTTCCGGAGAGAGCTGGCATGCAGAAGCGATCCAAATAGAATTCGATCCTGAAAAAATAAGTTTTGAAAAACTGCTGGAAATATTTTTCCATACCCACGACCCGACAGCATTGAACCGGCAGGGGGCAGATACGGGACCTCAATACAGATCAGCGGTTTTTTATCATAATGAGGCACAAAAAAAACAGACTGAAAAAATGATAAAAAATCTCAACCAAACGGATGTATTTGGCCAAAAAATTGTGACGGAAGTGACGCCGTTTATCAATTTTTTCCCGGCTGAAGAAAGCCAACTGGAATATTATGAAAAGAACCGAAATGCCCCTTACTGCCGGGTCGTCATCGACCCCAAAATCAGGAAACTGCTGGCTGAATATAGGGAGGATTTAAAGCCGGAAATGGTTAAATAACAATCCGTGGTGTATAATGGCGTTACTAACCAAGAAGAATTTATATTATGCAATCCGGATTTATGGAAAGAGTGAGATAGGATCGGGGGTGAATATATATAGCTACTAAATTGTTTGTCGGAGGTTTGGCTTGGGCGACTACTGATGATTCTTTGCAGCAATTCTTTGCACAGGCAGGAAACGTTGTTTCCGCCAAGGTAATCATGGACAGGATGACCGGTAAATCCCGGGGATTCGGGTTCGTAGAAATGGCATCTGATGCTGAAGCAAAGGAAGCCGTGGCAAAGTTGAACGGACAAGTCCTGGACGGAAGAAATATCGTTGTCAATGAAGCCAGACCCCAAACCGACAGAAATCCAAGTTTTGACCGCAACAGTCGACCAGACAGGGGCGGCCGAGACGACAGGAGAGGAAGATAATCCTAAGCTGTCAAAAAATCTCCCGGCAGTAAGAGCCTTAAAATTCTTCTCCGGGAGTTTTTAATCCAATATTCAATCCTTCGACTTCGCTCAGGACAAGTGTTTAATGTTTATAAATTATAATGGTTTCGGAATATGAAATTGGAAAACAGGGATCGGAATCAGGAGATAAAAGAAGCCCATTGCGAATGTTTGTTGACATACTGAGAGGCAGTATTTAGCTAATTTATAAAAGGATACTCCTTTAAGGAGTATCCTTTTTGGGGTGAGGTTTGAGATTTGAGGAGTTAAAAGGGCAAGTCCTGTGCGTATTCAAATTGGTCTTTTTTGGCAGGCAGAATATATATCTCCTGTTTGCGTGACATATCTACCGACACCAGCCTGCCTTCACCGCGTGCCACGGCCAGCATGTCCCGGCAAGCCCAACATGACTCCTCTCCCGACTGGCAGCGATAAGAATTTGTGCGGCGGACCATTTTGGCGGTTTCGGCTTTGCGCGTCACGGTCTCGAGAGCAGAGGCGACATCCGGCAGGGTAATGTCCTCCATTTCACCTTCCGAATCCAGATACCAGTATTTGCCCCGAATTTTGTCCGTCTTGAATAATTGCGACACCATAATGGCATAAATGGGCAGCTGCAGAGAATCTTCTTTTTCTTTATTTTTTCCGGTCTTGAAATCGATGATATGGTAGTATTTATCCTCTCCCATCTCTATCCAGTCCAGCTTACCGGTAAGAATCAGGTCCGGACCCAGGTCCACTTTGGGAAACGCAGGGATTTTGACACCCAGACAAGTATGAAAATGATCATTTGCCCAAAAGCGCCTGAGCATCTCCCGGGCGCGGGAAAGATATGTTTCTTCTTCCGCCTTGTCCGCAAATCCGCCTTTTTCCCCGGTGATGTTTTCCCAGACAAAGTCCAGGAGTCGGCTCAGCTCCTCCTCCGTCCGGGCGGAGGGCTCCAGAGACAGGAACCTTTCTATAACGTCGTGGATCGTAGAACCAAGAGCCAGAGCGGGATTAGTAAGCTGGATTTTGAGACCGGTTTTAGGTGACTTATAAACGGAGCGGTAATAATAGAGCTGGGGGCATTTGTCCAGATCACCAAGTGAAGAGGGGGAAACGAAGACAGCGTTGGGGTTGAAAGCCATAGTGCGAATGTCAGGCTATTATACCTAATGTTAATTTGAAATTTACAATTTACAATCCTTCGACTTTGCTCAGGACGGGTTTGAAATGAAAATTCAAAATTCAATTTACAATCGTGTTTGCAGCAATTTTACCGAAGATTCTAACCAACTCCCCTGCTTCCAGCCATAATTCCCTGCATTCCGTTTTAATATTTTCATCCGCCCCTCCCAATATCCTTAACCAATATTGTGTTTCCTTTGATTCTTTTTTACACAAGAATTTTTTGTTTCTGAAATCTTTTTTGCTGCATGCTCCGTTGGCTTCGAAATAATTGGCTCCGATTCTGGTTCCACACCTGACCAACTGATCAATTATCGGATTTGTAGTTATGTTTTTCGACGATTTTTTACTTAGACTGATTATTTTTTCAGAAAAAACCGTCGTCCGCTCCTCCAAATCGTATTTGCCTGAATTTTGCGTCACCAAATTTAAAGTAATCCAAATATTACCCGAAGTCAAGTTAGGTTGTGCGGGTATAATAGGCGAATACGGCTTTTGGGGCCTCAACAATGGTGAAATTCCGCAAAATAGTCATGGTAATAATTCTAGGACTTGTGGTTTTTTTGGCTACACAGCGGCAAGCATGAAGATTCATGGGGATATTGACAGCTACTGCGCAGATAGAAATAACCAAAATCCAGAATTGGTGGAAAGCGTAAAGAACTCACACGGAGATTTCTTTGAGAGCGAATGGTGGAAAACCTTTATCGAGTGCCACGACGAATTCCCCATCCTGCGGTACTTTTGATCAGCAGCCTACAGACTGTTTAGGCAGTTTTTCATGAAATCCAGACGGGTGTTGTAGAGCTTGCGGGCCTGCAGCATAGGCAGCCTGTTGGCATGCCCGCCGCCGGTGCCAGCATATTCATAAACTTGGGTTTTGAGACCTACTCCGTTGAGGGCGGAGACCATCCTGTCCATTTGTGTTCTGGGAACCAGGGCATCGTTGGTACTGCGCGTAAACAGCCAGGAAGGAGCATCTGCTGGGGACACGTTAAAAACCGGCGATAAATTTTGATAGAGGGCCGGATCCTGTTCCAGCGTGATTCCGCCGAAAAACTCGGCTAAAAACTCATCCTTTAAGGGTGAACTTTCCAAATTCGGATCCGTAAAATCAGTCGGGCCGTAATTGTTGCTGACACATTTGACTGCACCCGGATTTTCTTTGGTGCCCAGCACAGATGCCAAGTACCCGCCCAAACTGCCGCCCCAGGTGCCGAGCTTGTTTGGATCGACATAAGTTTTGCCGGTTAACCAACTTACGGCCAAATCTATATCCGGCAGGATAACTTGATAAGAGGGAGGAGGATCTTCCCGATAGTTTATGGTAACTGCTACGAACCCGGCACGAGCCAGGTCTTTACAAATGGAGGTAAAACTGGACTTATCGCCCTCTCCGCCGTGGATCAAAATGACGCCGGCGACTTGGCCTTGAATTCTGGAAGGTTCACATAAATCCAAGCGGTGCAGGGGGTGGGGGCCATAAGCCAGACCTGTCTGAAATTTTATGCTGACGCCATTGGCATCCACGCGCATCGGCCGGAAATTGGTTTTGAACAAAGTTAATATTGCCAGCAGGAAAATAAATAAGCCTGTGAAAATCCATATGTGAATTTTGTTATTGGTGGAAACTTTTACTTTCATAATTGATGAAAATATTCTCTCATTTAACAGCATACCAGTGCAAGTGGTTATATTATCGGCCGTAATTTGCCAGCCATATTAGATAATCCTGACCATTTACGCGGCCGTCGTTATTAAAATCACCGTTTTGGGTACCTATTGCCATTTGGCCGTAATGGGCCAGCCAAATAAGATAATCTGCGCCGTTTACCTGATTGTCGCCATTGGCATCCCCCGCTTTGGAAGGAGGCGAAGGCGTGGGACTGGGAGAAGAAGTCGGGGTAGGCGAAGAAGCGGGAATGACCATAGCCTGATAAGCGGCATAGGCCAGAGTATGGGATCTGAGGTCCGCTGCTGTTACCAACCCACCCGTCCTGCGTTCAGTGGTATAGACATTCTGATCACACCCTTGGGGATCGGAGGTGGTATCCTGCTGACACCAATTGGGAAGAGTGAAGTAAAAAACCGCCTCCGCAGATTGATTGAAAATTCGGCGGTGCCAATCTGCCATTCCGGCTGCCAGCATTGCTTCCGAAGATTCGCCGGGATTGGTTTCCGTAACCCATATGGGCTTTGAGGATAACCCGTAAAGCCCAAGCAAACTTTTGGCCTTGACAAAGGTATTTTCCGGATTATCCACCACACCGTACAAATGAAAGTTGAAAATATCAAAAGCATTGATAATCCCGGGTTTTTGCAGCAGCTGATCTATCCAACTGCTGCCTGACGCGTTGATAATCCCCCGATGGGTTATCCCTCCAATGAGTACCTTCGATCCCGGATCGACGGCATGGATAATCGGAGCGGCTTCCTTGAGCAGATTAAAATAGTCATCCACGGTTCCGGTAAACATCAGCGAACCGTTGGGTTCGTTCCAGATTTCCCAATACCGGATATAAGCCAGGCCGCCGGTTTGAAAGCCGTAGCGCTCAACGATCTGAGTAATAAAACTTTTCCAGAGCGCGATGTCCGGAGGACAGATTTTATCCGGTGTGAGAATACCGCCGCAATTGAGATCGGCTTTAGCCCAAACGGGCGTGTCTCTGATGATAGCCAGGGGCTGCAGTCCGCTTTGCTTTAGCCGGCTTAACAAATCATCCGTCGGACCCCAAGTATATTGACCATGAGTTTTTTCGATTTCATCCCAGCTGAGGCGGATTCTGATCATCTGCGTACCCGTTTGTTTTATAAGATCGATTTGTTCCGAAAGGGTAATTCCCTGCTGGATAGCCAGAACCAAGGGTAGATCCGCATGCATGCCGTATACGGGCGACTGGGCTGAGATGCCGGCAGGCCGGATTAAAACCGAAAGCAGCAATATCAGAAACAGAGGTTTTTTTAATTTGAGGAGCGCGAACGGCAAGGACATTTACCCTATATTACGCGTATTCAAGAGCATTTGAAATATTTTTTATTTTCCTGTCGCGGGACGGAAATCGGGCATGTGATAGGATGGGAGGAAATCGAATATGGCTGGCGGGAAAAATGGGGTAATAAGCAAAAAAATATTGTGGGTATTTTGCGGTACGGCAGCAGCGTTTTTGTCATTAACCATCATTAAACTCAAGGTCCATACAAATGTCGATAAATATTGTATAGAGAAGATCAGTCAAAACAAAGAACTTGTCGATAAAGTGAGGAATTCGAGCGGTGATTTTTTTGAGAGTGAGTGGTGGAAAGCCTTTATGGAGTGCCACAACGAATCCGCTTCGTGGAGAGCTTTGCGCACCCTGCCGTTTTGACCCCCATTTCAAAGAGGAGAATCTTATTTTTTGATATACCTTTTACCCAAATCGGATGCTTTTTCCCGGTAAAAGGTTTTGAGCTGGTCCAAAGTCAGGGGTTTGATCATCTTGGGCAGATATTCAAAATCTTCCGCGGTCATAAAAATGCCTGCCATGGAATAGGGCTCCACTTCTATCGTGAATTTGGCTTTTACTCCATCACGCAGATCCCAAAAAGAATAGCGGTCAAGTAAAAAATACAGGTCTACAAAATCCTTGACCTCCGCCCGCTGGGTCATGGTAATCAGTTTGTTTGCGGCAATATCAAGCAAGCTGTCCACAGACAATCCATTGGATAGGGAGCGAAATCCACTTTTAACAGATCCCCGTCCGGGAATTTGAGGTTATAGATCAATACGGGATCGATGAATTGGGAAGAGATGGTAAATCCCAAAGACTTACCTAGGGTATGCAAAAAGTCCAAATCCACACTTTCCCGATGATGAAGGTAAACTTCCGAAAGTGCCGTGCCTCCGGTGAAATAGAAAGTCTCTTTAAGAAATGTATTTTGGGCTATTTCATCCAAAAGCTGTTTTTGGTGCGGTGTAAGGATCGAGGTTTCCCCCATATCAGCAGTTCCATCAGGCGCTTGGGCCCGGTAAATAAATTCAATTTGTCCCAATTTGCTTTGACTTGGGCCAAATCGATAAGCTCGCCTTCCGCGGGGCCGTAATTGACCATGCGCTCCAGAAGTTTTAGGCGGCCGGACTCGGTTTTTGAGAGTTCCTCAGGATCGTAGTCCCAGACGCGCGGCATACTTAATTATTTTACATCATCCGGCTATTTTCTACCGCAAACGGGCCAGGCGCTGAAATCATCCCAGGACATTTTGAAAGTGAAAATGCTTGACAGGGGTACAAACAGTGAGCAATACTTGATTAACCAGACCGTGAAAAGATACAGCATTAAGCGGATGAGGGCGAGCAAACGCGGGTTTCCCATCTTCAAACTGGCAGGAGTGATATTACTGCTGGCGGCGATCGGGGCGGGAGTGGCTCTGGTACTCAATCCGCAACGGATCCGGGATGCAAAGGCCGCATATACCATTTGCGAGACGGAAGGGTTTGTATGCAAGCCCTCCACGTATACCTGCGCGCAAACCTTTTCTTCTTTAAATGACTGTGACGACGTCTACGGAAGCGGATACAAATGCGGCAAAGACTGCTATCTACCCACAGTACCCAAAACTCCCACCCCCACGCCAAAACCAGCCGCACCCAAACCCACCGCCACACCCACACCAAAATGCCAGACTGGAACTTTTTATGAAGCCTGCGGATATTCGGGTACGCAGTGGTGCCCGAAAAACACGTCCTGCAACACCGGCTGGACCAGCGGTCCCAACAATAATGTTTTCTGCGGCGAGATGGAAAAACTGGTAGATACCGGCACTTACTGCCTGCGGTGGGACGGAAAACGCAGTTGGAATGGAAGCGTATCTTGCGTATATGATTCCAGCTGTGTAATAAAATGCGCCGCGCCGGTGAAAAAAGATTTTTATGTCCAGTGCGGTGCAGGTAAAGATTTGATTCAAGTTTCCTGGAATCCCGTCAGCGGAGCTACACAATATAACGTGAAGTTGTGGACAGGGTCAATATTGACCTTAAGTAACAAAGTGTCCTTCACGTATAAAGATTTTGTGATCGACAGCACGAAGTATGCCGGGGCGACGCGATACTACACGGTAAAGGTCAGCACCTGGGACGGAACGACCTGCAATAGTCCCAGCGGATATGTCAACTTCGGCACTCTGAAGTGCCCTTGAAAATTACCTTTTACCGCAGACGGGCCAGGCACCGTAACCATCCCGGGACATTTTGAAGGCAGCGGTGCGGGCGGCCTCCCGGGTGTCGTAACGCAAAGCCGGGTCCGGGTCCAAACCCATCGCACGGCGGTTTGAGGCCCACGTAGAAGAATGGAACTGAAATATACCGGCATAGGTACCGCTGTCGGCGGCCGGATTGAGGCCGGACTCACAAAAGGCAATGCGCACCAGTTTTTCCGGATCGAGACGGTACTGTCTGGCAAATTCACGTATCGTATCGGCCACCGGAGAAACCGGCACAGAGGCGAGAATTACGCGGATGGCAGCAGGTTTCACCGTCGGGGAGGGAGCAGGTGCGGCTGTGGGAGAAGGAGTGGGGGTAGTAAAAGTAAGTGTCCCCACTTCGCTGAAGCTACGCGGGGCGGGGGTGGTAAGAGAAGCCAGATACCGGGCAGATACCAGGGATTTTGAGGCTGTTTTGGGCGCGGGCAGAGGCTGGGCCAGGCCGGCTACGGCCCGGGAAACTCCCGAATTGAGAGTCTCAATGAGCAGGACAATTACCGTGAGGCTAAGAATAGCTACCCGGCGTGAAAACAATGGTCTGTCCGTGTTTTCTTGCATAGCCCACAATCCAGCTTTGCAGAAAAACAGTATACCTTAAATGTCAACTAAATCCTATAGTTTGTGATTTGGTATACTGATCCCTGTGATGACAAAATTCATTCTTCACGGCGGGAATTCGTCCGCAGAAATTGCTGATAATGAAAGTTTTTTTCTGGAAATGCTGGCGGGAACGGGGGAAAAAGTAAGAATTCTTTTAAATTATTTTTCCCGGAAAGATGACAGCGATATTCAAAAATGCCGGGTACAAGACACTGCAAGATTCCGACAAATGGATGCTGACAAACAGTTGGAATTCGAAATAGCTGATACGAAGAATTTTTCCGGACAGCTAAAAGCTTGTGATGTGTTATATGTCCGCGGCGGGGAAACTGAAAAACTGGTGCAAAAAATGAAACTGACTAATAATCTTGAAAATTTGATCAAAGGAAAAATAATCGGCGGCTCATCTGCCGGAGTATACGTCTTCGCAAAATATTATTGGGAAAACGACGAAGACAAAATCGGGGAGGGATTGGGAATTACAAACATCAAGGCATATTGCCATTATTCACCGCAAGAAAATGAAAAGCTGAATAAATTAGCTTTGTATAAAGAAGATCTGCCGGTATTGACCCTGCCGAATTACAAATGGGTTGTGTTTTTTAAGTAAAAGGCTGGAAAGAAAATGACACAGAAACAGGCGATGGATCTACTGATGATGGGGAAAAACGTGTTCCTCACCGGGCAGGCCGGCAGTGGAAAAACATACCTTTTAAACCAATTTATCGGTTGGCTTAAGGAAAATAAAATTCCGGCGGCGGTAACGGCATCTACGGGAATCGCAGCCACCCACCTTAACGGACAAACGATACATTCCTGGTCCGGCATCGGCATCCGCAGTACGCTTACACCAACAGAGCTAAAAAAAATCAGCGGCAATCCAAACTTAAAAACAAAAATCCAAAAAGCCAGGGTGCTGATAATTGACGAAATATCCATGTTTCACGGCTACCGGCTGGATATGGTAAACCAGGTATGCCGGGAAATACGCCGGGACGGGAGACCTTTCGGGGGGATGCAGGTAATCCTGTGCGGAGACTTTTTCCAACTGCCGCCGATCAATGAAGAAAATTTCCCTGAAAGAAACTTTGCTTTCCGGTCTACCGCATGGGAAGAACTGGCACCGACCATCTGCTACCTGTCCGAACAGCACCGGCAATGGGATGAAGATTACCTGAAAGTCTTAAACGATATCCGGAGCAGTGAGGTGAATGAAGCGACTTACGAAAGGCTGGCCGGAAGGATGCATAAAAAGCCGGAGGACGGGTTGGCTTTTACCCGGCTTTTTACCCACAACAGGGACGTGGATGCAATTAATAATGCCCAGCTTGCGAAAATAAACAAACCGGCCCGGATCTTCAGGATGGAAGAGGAAGGTATCCGGGAACTGGCGGAAGCATTGAAAAAGGGGTGCCTGGCTCCGGAAGAGCTGGTGCTTAAAGAGGGAGCGGCGGTAATGTTTGTCAAAAACAATCCTTATAAGGGCTATATGAACGGAACTCTGGGGACAGTCACCGGCTGGGATGATGACGGCTGGCCGGTGGTCACGACAAACAACGGCCCGGAAATCACCGTCTACCCTGCCAGCTGGATGATAGAAGATGACGATAAAACCCTGGCTGAGATCTGCCAGGTACCTCTGCGGCTGGCGTGGGCGATCACGGTGCACAAAAGCCAAGGGATGAGCCTGGACGCGGCGGTAGCCGACTTGTCCAAGTCCTTTACTTACGGCATGGGATATGTGGCTTTGTCCCGCGTAAAATCGCTTTCCGGGTTGTGCCTGCTGGGCATCAACCAGACCGCGTTTCTGGTGGACCAGGAAATTGCCGAAGCCGACAGAAGACTGAGGGCGGAATCAAAACGAATCTCTCTGGAGTTGGAAAAAATGAAAAAAAGCGATATAAAAATGATGCAGGCAGAGTATTTGAAACAGATAATCAACCAGGTGTAAAATCGACCCATGACGGGACTTCTGGGCGGGACTTTTATCAGAGATTCAATATGCATCCAACTACCTCTGTGGGTGGAGCGGGGATGGAAGTGGCTGGTGCCGCTAATTATTCTGGATATTGCACTTAAAGGTTTTGCCCTGTGGCGAAGTGCCAAAAGGGGGGAAAAGGCATGGTTTATCAGCCTGCTGTTTGTTAATTCAATGGGCCTTTATCCGGCATTTTATCTGCTGACACATAAGGAAGGAATAAAAAAGACTTCTTCAGATTCTGGATAATTTTTGAGTTCTGAGAGAAGTATAGAACCCTAAGCTGAACGTCTGTGCCACTTGTTTTATCAACTCTTCGTATTCCAATGATTCTTCCGCGATCCATTTTTCCTTTTGTGTTCCCATGTGAGCCCGAACCTCTTCAAGTCTCAAGCGAGGAGTATCCAAAGTCGGAAACATTAAATGCAGTTTTCGGGGACCAATAATAAAATAGAGGCATCTTTGAGGAATACCCGGCACATCGGACAATATTCCTTCCAAATCGGAGAAAGACTGTGGTAAATCATTGGGGTGTTTATGAATTGCAGCAATGCTTTTACTGTCGGGTATACCATCTAAGTCATTGCGAAGCAGGAGTGAATTGACTTTGCCTTCATGAATCTTTCCGGCGATGACATTCTCCTTATCCAGGTAAAACTGCTGTCCAAATTCTGTGACTACAACTTCCTTTTCAAACATGGTTATATTTCCTAAAAATTTCCTTGCAGATTCCGGATCTGTAACTGTTAACCGGGAAAAGTATTGTTTTGCTCTCTCAGCCGCGTCAGTTCTGCTGGGACTTTTTTGACTTCCTTTCATGTCCCAAATACTCAGGCAGGCCTTATAAATACGGGTGGAGATGGAAAATGTATCAGGCAGCCGGGAGTAGGGCAAGCCTGACAGCCCCCAGCGTTCATCCGGACTCAGTTCGTTTAAGGAAAACCTTTCCAATTGACTAGCCGGGAGTTCTGACATATATGAGTATTATATATTGGAATCCGTAGTTAGCTTGAACAGGCAGGCCAGGAGCCCGCGCCCCAGCGGGAAATGACGTAAGCGGCAGTCTCTATTGATTCGCGGGCGCCGAAGCGCAAATCCGGATTCGGGTCCGCTCCCATAGCCTTACGATGTTTGTCCCAGGTTCCGGCCGCGAATTGAAACATACCCGCGTACAAACCGTTTGGGCTGACGACACCGGGATTGAAATGGGATTCGCAATCCGCGATCTTTTTTAATAGATTGACATCCACGCCATATTTGTTGGCAAATTCAGAAAAAAGCGCATCGAAAGGGGTGGATTTGGAGTAACTGACAGTGGGTGCCGCCGTCGCCGTTGGCTTTGGCGAGCTGAAGGGAGTGGGCGTAACCGTAGGCGAAGGAATAATTGCGAGGGTGATCACAGGCTTTTTCATCGGTGTGGGCGTCCGGGTCGGAGTAACGGAAGGGGTCGGAGTGGGATCGGGTGTCGGAGTAACTGTGGGCAGGGGTGTGGGTGTAAGTGACGGAGACGGGGACGGTGAAGGGGTGATTTGGACGGTAACAGGTGCAGGTGGATCTTCCGCGGCAAATGTGATAAAAGTCCCGGCGCCCATGAGCAAGCCAATCAAGAGCCCGAAGAGAATTCCCATATTGTAAATACTTTACCACCCGTGTCCAAAAACAGCTTGCAATAATGGATGATTTCAGTATCATGCTATCAATGGAGACGGAAATATTAATACTTAGGAATTTAACAGCCGGAGCAATATTAAATTTTTCAATAGAACGCCCTGACAGAAAGGAACGAATTCTGTGGACGATACTGTATGTACTGGTATCTAAAGACGCTTTTTATTCATTTATCGTGGGGTTAGCAACCCAAGATGAAAAAGCATTATTAATTGGTGCAGGAAATCTGGGGCTGCAGGCAGTAGGTTATTTGGGAATAAAAGGAGTGAGTTGGGCTAAGGATAAAGTTTTTGAGAATCGGAGAGAAAAGTGATAATCTTTTATAAATGGCTATGAAACAATGGTTAACCGGAGCGGCAGTCGCGGGAGTATTAATAATGACCTCCCCTATTTCCGCTTTGGCATTGGTGCGGTCCGGAGAGCAAATGGCATGGGTAGAGGCGGGAGAAATTATCGATGACGATTTGTTTATTGCCGGCAATACAGTAGTGGTGGAAGGCACCGTGATGGGCGATGTATACGCCGCGGGGAACAATGTGCGTATTACCGGAAATGTGACTGGGGATGTATTTGCCGCGGGAGGAACTGTGGATGTTTCCGGAAACGTGGGGCAGGACGTGCTCATCGCCGGAGGAAGCCTGAATATCCGAGGTGCCAAGATCGGAGACGGACTGACAATGGCAGGAGGAAACATATTTGTCTCCAATGACGCCAGTGTATCCGGCGGGTTAATCTTCGGAGGCGGAAATGTGAATATAGACAGCCCGATTAACAGAGGAGTGGTAGGCGGCGGCGGGATGGTGAACTTGAATAATCGGGTGGGCAAATCCGCCTATATCGGGGCAGGTAACCTGAACCTGGGCAGCGGCGCCATCATCAACGGGGACTTGGTGTTTTCGGGGGAAAATGACCCGGTCCTGGCCGAAGGGGCAAGTGTGGCAGGGCAAATAAGCAAGATCTGGCCGGAAAAGATGACCGAGGCAGGGCGGGCCGGAAGAGAAGCGGCCGAAGGAGGATTGAAATTAGGATTCAAACTCTGGTCTTACCTGGCCGCGTTACTGACAGGCACGGTCCTGCTATGGCTGCTGCGGCCGGCTGTACTGGCTCTAGCCGCGCAAATGAAAATCAACCCCGGCAGGAACTGGCTGGTGGGAATGGTGATAATGATCCTGGCTTTACCGGTATTGTTTTTGATTGCCCTGTCTGCTTTCGGCATACCCCTGGCGGTAATTGTTCTGATGCTGTTTTTGATAGACATATATGTCGCACAGATTTTTGCCGGAGTGCTGGCGGGAGAGTGGATAACTAAAAAACTGAACCGGCCGGACATGCATTACCTGGCGGTATTTGCCATCGGACTTTTGGCTTACCAACTGGCGGCGGGGATACCATATATCGGATGGATAGTGAAATATGCCGCACTGACAATTTTCCTGGGAGCGAAGTTTACTAAAGTGAGAGCGCTATTACCTTTGGGAAAGAAGTAGTATTTTATCTCCGAATATCGTGGCCAAGTCGGATACCTGAGCGTTGATACATAGCGCCAAGGCTATCCCGGGAAACGGGTGCATCGACAACAAGAATCCTGCCTAATTTATTTGTTCCCTTGTTGCACCTAAGATCCGGGTGTTGAGCTTCCTCTTCCGTTAAATCCAGCAAATTAAGGCAAAGGAGCATTTTCTCCGGAGAACAATTACAATTGAGACAACATTCCTTCATTTTTTTTATTAAATATTTCAGCAGGGGAAGCGACTTGAGCAAAAAAGGCAGACGTCACTGTCCTGCCCGGAACACTGGACCAGGTGACCAGGACCAGCTTTTATCTTTTCAGGTTTGCGAAAATCGATTGAGGTGGTGAAAGCTTTGACAGTTATTTTGAAAGGGTCTGTAGATACCCCTTCGGCGATCAATCCACTGACAGGACATCCCACGGGAGCTTGTTCCAGTACCCGGCTGATTAATTCGTATTCACGGCCTGTCACCGTTTGATTTTACTATGAGGCTGGATGAAGTCAAGATAATGCGGGATGGAGTATACTGAAAAACAGTGGGTAATAATTCTGAAGCTGGGAGATGCCTGAACGACACTTTGTGCCGAAAAATAGGCGGATTTAATGATTTCATAGTAATTGAATTGACCTTGTCCGACCGGTTGAGGGTAGACGCTGAAGCAGCAGATATTGGCCCGTTGTTGGCGACAGCTTTTCGTATGCGGGCGATAGGCCATGACAACAAGGCATTTAATCTGGTACAAATAATAAAGAATCTGGGAGAGATGAAGACCACGCCGAACAGGCCGTGCAATACGTGCGGTCTTTTTGACCAATAAACACAAATATGTCATGGCCCAAACTGCCACCCGAATTAACCACCGTTACTCCGTTTTCCAAAGGCCTGGCAATATTTTTATTTTTGCTGCTGCCGCTGGGAGGATTTTTGCTGGGAATGAGTTACCAGAAGGTGCTCGACGCACCAATCATTCATGATTACCTGGCGGACGTGCAGGCAGCCGAGACCCGACTTATGCCTCCGCCGGATGCAACCAACTACGAGGAAGAATGTATAGGCACCTATTTAGGTGTGCCGGATTATGCCCCGGGAGATCCGGCATCGCCCACGAGCCTGCCGCGAATTGCATGCAGAAAAGAATACAGAGAAACGAATCTGACTTTTATGTATCCCTGCAACTGGCAAGTCATACCTGCTGTGGCCGGAGAAAAGTCACCTACCTGCGGCAGGGTGAGAGAATTGTTTTTACTCGCCGGCGAACGGCAGGCCGGCACTTTGACTGTGTATCCGGACAATACTCCGGTTACTTTGCTGGCCAATTATCAGAAATTTGCGGACGGTGCTATCCAGGGAGTATATAAAGACAACTGCCGGGAAAAAACGATTAATAATATCACAGGATTTGAGTGCAACAAACTGCCTCAGAGGTCCCCTTATATTTTTATCAGCACAACTACTGGGGTGATGACGGAACTGGAGGGGAAGGAAACGGGATACATTCCGGAATTTGAGGATATTATTGAGTCGCTGACAACGGACCAAAATTAATCCCAACCCAAAACTTTGCGCGCGGCTTTTTGCAGTTTACCCTCTTCCTCTGCCCTGTGCAGACGGAGGCGGATATCAGCATCAAAAACACAGTAACGTGCCCCCAAACCAGCGGCTTTAACGACCCGATATTGGGCTTGTTTGGACGGCAGAATACCGTTGCCATTGGTGACTTCCACATGTTTGAACCAGCCTGTAGCCGGATCTTCCACATAAAATTCGGGGTGATGGACTGTCTTTTTGATATCTCCGTTTTTATTTGCTACGGGGTGTTTGCTTCTTATGGACCTGCCGGGAAAAACATGCAGTCCGGCCAAGATTAACAATCTCGCTGCTTCTTTTTCGGCCTTATCACGGATCTTTTCTGCATCTTCGAGGGTTAGGGGGATTTTTTCACAACTCACCAGATGAGAATCTTACAGAAGACGGATGAAGTCAAGGGGTGGAATTGACAATTGGAATAATATGTCCTATAATATATAAATAGTCCTATGTATAGAACCGGAGGGGGTGAGAGAGAATGAAGCAATCTTTGATGCTTCTTTTGGGTTTAGTTTTAGCCGCGTTTGCCTTACGTCCCGGTACAGCTTCCGCCGCCGGCAAATGGACTTCCATTATGTTTAACGGAACAGGTTTGGAATGGTGTATGAGCCTGATACCAAGCGAATCCACTTGCAGGACATACCTGGGAGCTTATGCCAACGACAAACTGGTGATCAAATGGAATGACGAATGGAACAGGGGTAGCGCCGAAAATTGGACCAATCCTCCCTATGGGGCCAAAATGACATATCAATGGAACGGTAAAACCAAGGGCGGAACAGGAACCAGCAGGCATTATAAATACGTCTGGGTGGGTGACTGTGTCGCCAATCCCGGCCTTTTGGCCGAAGGTGAATCCTGCGCCTGGGGACAGTTTGCAGTAAGCGGAGACCCGGAAATAATTCTGGGGTCAACCAACTGACATAATTGTCCGTGAATCATGCCCCCCGCAAAAAAGCGGGGGGTTTGTCTTTATCACAGACTTCTTACATTATTCCACGGGAAAATATCTTTTAGAAGTTTACCCTTGCTTTTCTATGAAGAAGAAAAAACTTTTGATAATAAAAGCAAAGGAGATATTCAGGAATTAAACGCGGATTATCAATACAGAGAGTTGAGTGCGGAGAAGTCGCCGGACGCGGGAGTATTTTTCTTCACTTCGCCGGTAGAACCATAGCCAAACATAGTGTTGTCTACAAACTCCGAAGTATATTCATCGTCCAGCCCGAACCAGTGGCCCAGCTCGTGGACGAGAATTTCCTGGGCATCGTAAACTCCTTGGTACGCGCACTGCGTACTCCCGCCGGACCAGGACCAGGGGAATTTTTTATTGAAGATGGTATCCGTCTCCACGGCCAAGCCGATATCAGGGTAGTACCAGGTATAGGTGACGGCCAGGGCAGAGCCCGACGTACGACCCCAGGCGATGATGTTTTGGCCGTCGTAAGTTGCCCTCACAGCTGTAGTATCGGAAACCTGGCGGAAGGATACGCTGTCTCCCAGATCTGAGGAATAGGAAGCAGTCCAGGCAGAAAAACTGTTTTCCGCAATTTCGGGCAGAGCGGCGGCCAGAGAAGGGTTTGACGAGGGGTTCAAACGGTAAGTCCACTCCCCTGCCGGCAGGCTCCAGCCGGTGAGGCCGACAACAGATGCGGAATCAGGATCGGTCAGAGTGCAATTCAGAGTCGGGGCGGGAGTGGGAGAAGGATTGGGTTTGGCAGGATTGGCGCGACCGGGCTCGTGGACAAAAACCCGCAGCTTCAGGCGGGAATTGCCGGGGACAGAGTAAATGCCGGCGGTTTCGGGCAGATTTACAAAATCAGGTACATAGGACGAGGAGGCAAGGGCGGAGAAAGCGGGTAAAGCAAACACGGCAAGAGCAGAGCCGGAAAGAAAGAGGCGCAAACGTAATGACATCACCAATGAGTATAAACTAAAACCCGGACTGATTCAATTAATCTAATAATTCACAATTCTATAACATAGCCTACATTGAATGTGTGCGATTCTTAACGACGGGAGGTGATATGGGAGGCAAGCCTGCGAAGGTCAATACCCGGGATCTCCCGCTCCCAAGCTTCAATATATTCCTGACATGTCATTTTTTTCTGAAGAAAAGCCGCGGTCAGCTCTCTTTCCATGCGCTCAATTTGACTCCGGTCTACCGGTTCATTTCTTTTCCAGCCTAAAAACTTTTCCAGCATAGCCAAATAATAACATATCAAAGTAAACAAAAATGAGAGGGGGTGCAAATTTTTCAGATCCAGGGGCTCCAACCAGTTCGAATCTGTTCATATTTCCGGTATCTGCAACTCGTTGGGGTCAATAAGCTCCAGGCGGCCTGTCTTTTTATTGAAGGAATGCATTGGTTGGTTCTCGTTTTTAACAATCCCCGCGAAACGTTCAGGGGTGATGCCTCGCTGACGACACAGATGCCGCCAGTCTTCCGCATCCCGCAAATCCATGAGTCCTACTGCAATTGTCCGGCTTATGGCAGTCAAGCCGTCTAAATGGTCCCTTTCATGGACCGGCATGGAAGAAACAGGACTCTCACACAAATGTTCTTTGTATTCAAATTGAACACCCGGAATATAAATATGCCCGGAAAAAATAAATTTTTTCGGACGCAGGATCATATACCAAGCCCGGCCGGACATAATGCTGCCACAATATTCCGGTATATAGGCAAAGTTACTCTTTGTCCTCACCCGGGGATTTATCACCAGCAAACCTTCGCCTTTGCCGTCTGCGTGCATATTTTTTGATGCCGATTCATTCGGGGAGAAAAAAACGGCTCGGATGGGATCCGGCCCTGGTGTATGACGCGAGAGATCTTCCGGGGAGAACTGGTTTATAGCCACGGCATCATAGCTTTCCGTTTCACAAAAACGCAACCCCAGCTCGTAATAAGCACGAAGTGCAGAATGGCCGAGTTTTTCGGGGTGCTTAACCTCCGGTACCGGCGACAGCCGGCCTTCCTGGAGGAGTTCGAATCTGTTCATATAAAAACAGGGATAAATTATAAATCATAATTATTTATTTCTCCAGACTATAAGTCTCATCGCGAAAGAATCGCGCCAGTTATCGCGTAATGCATAAACACACCCCCGAGGTGTGTTTTTGGCAGGTTCTATTCCATGGGGGCAAGAGTGTAGAAAGTGGAGGGGCCGGCGGATTGTTTCTGCAAAACTTTCATATCTTCCAGCCGCTTGAGACGCCCCTGGGCGGTGCGTTTGGGGACACGCAGGATGTCCACTACGTCCGAGCTGGTAATCCGACCCATGGTAATGACAAAATCCACAATTTTTAATTCTTCATTGTCCAGGACGTTGGCTGTAAGCGCCCTATCCCCGACGACGGCCACGTTGGTAACGCGGTCTTTGACCCTGACTGCTTCATCCAGAAAACCTTCCACATAATATTCCAGCCAGTCCGTCAGATCCACTCCCTGCCGGGCGGCATAGGTATCCCCCGTCTGCAGGGCTGTATAGTAATTTTTGCGGTTGCGGTTGTAATAATCTTCCAGTACCAGGACTTTTTTGAAATCCCAGCCGGACTGGTAAAGATGCAGGAGGGACATCAGGCGGCCGGTGCGGCCGTTGCCGTCCGGGAAGGGATGGATAGTCTCAAACTGGTAATGAAAAAGTCCGGAGCGGATAACAGGATGGATTTGGGAATTGGCCTTCAGCCAGGAAAGCAGATCCTCTATCAGGCCGGGAACCTCCCCGGACTTGGGAGGTGTATAAGCCAGCTCTTCCCTACCCTTACCCAGGACATTAACGATATATACGGGGCCTTTGCGCCAGACACCGGCTTTTTCCCGATCTACCAACCCTTCCACCACCACCTTATGGATATTCAGGATGTCCGTGGCGTTGAAACTATCCTTGGCGTCTGCCAGACCGTCCATCCGGCGCAGGGCAACCAGGTAGTTTTCCACCTCTTTGACCTGGTCCGGCTCGGCTATCACTTTTTTGCCTTCCACCAGCTTGGCTACCTCGTATTCCTGAAGCTGGTTGCCTTCGATGGAAGTGGATGTATGGGCCATTTTGATCACGGCCGCGCGGCGCAGAAAGACTTCCCTGGCCGGAAGCAGGGCGGAGCGCTCCACCACGGATTTGATCCCGGCAATCTCGGAAAGACGGCTGACAATGGTATCCGTGAGGGTATAGACTGGCTTGAACATGCTTCCATTATATCACGCCAAAATCGCGCAGGTAATCGCGCGGGTTCAGAATTGGAAGAGGCAGGAATGGCAGACGGGGTCCAGTACTACAAAATGCTTTCTGATATCAGGATTTAAAGGATCACCGATAAAATAATTGGCCGGTTGGGCATCTACATGACCGATGGGGCGATTGATTGGGACTTTGCTTCCCATTGTATCTATCTGTTCGTTTAATTCATCCAGATACCTGGTAAAGAAAGTGTCCCATTCCCGGCCAAAAGGATGTTTTCCCTGGTACCAATCGAGAACCAACCGGTTGGTATTTAGCGTCGCTAACAAAGCAGGGACTACCAGAAATCCCAGGGATCGGATGGCTTCCAGCACTTCCAGTTGTTCCAAGGCTGTGGAGTCACGACCCTCAATTGAATCCAGGGGTTGTTTTATGACAATTTTTCTGCGCTGAAAGCCCAATTTGTCTTTTTTTATTCTATTGACAAAAACCTGCGACCTTAAACCCGGCCTGATGTAATTTCTTGTCCAGTCGTCCCAAACCTTATATTCCTTCCCGGGGTTCACCCCGACCGCCATATCCAGAAGCCGCGAATCTCCGGCAAGCGATTTTCTGCCGTAATCCGTAGTAACCATTTTCTCCATAGACGAATCTGGGGAAATTACGGTGTAGCATTCCAATTCTCCTCTGAAAGATTCAAGTGTAACATGATATTTCCCCTGTCTGCCCTCGATGGAAATCATGAATGAGAGGATTATACCAGTAACTTTTACGCATTACAGCTTTCCCGCTTACGTGTTTGGGATTGTCCAGGACATTTATTTACTTTTTTTTGAGATAAGGCTGAGAAAAGGATTATCGGAGAAAACCGAACAATCCTCTGCATCTTCTGCTGTGAAAGGACAGTAACTCACTTCTTTATAAGTTGCACCAAACACCTTGCCTCTTTTGAATGCGGCAGACCAGCTGGTGCAGAGAGGAAACTCACCCAAAATTTCTAAATTAAATTTCCGGGGATCTGCAACTTCAACTGATTCGCCCTGACGTCGGCAAAATTTATTTTCCATTGACTTATAGTATATATCAAAGCCTTGGTAAGTTCAAGATTTACGGATTTATTACATAAATGATAGGATGGCAACTAGTGAGGCGCCGGAAAATGATTGTAGTGAGTAAAATTGCGGGAATAGGAGCCGTGGTACTGATTTTGATAGCGGCCGGGAAAGCATGGTCCCTGCGGCAGACACCGCCGGAAAACACACCCCGGACAGGGGCCCTTATTGAAGAGCAGGGTGAAAACGGAATAAAGGAAACTGCACGGGCGACTATTGTAACTAAGAATCTGGACACTCCATGGGAAATAGCATTTCTTCCGGATGGGGGCATACTGGTAACAGAAAGACCGGGAAGGATCAGGCTGGTGGACAGCGGGGGCAATTTGAGAGAAGAACCTGCGGCGACAGTAACGGGTGTGAAGGAATACGGCGAGGGAGGGCTCCTGGGGATAGCATTGCACCCGGATTTTGCGACCAACAAGTTTGTCTATACGTACTACACTTACAGCGGCAGCGGCAGCGACACACTTAACCGGGTAGTGAGAACGGTCTGGGACGGGAGCCGGCTGACTAATGAAAAGGTGATACTGGACGGGATCCCGGGGGCAGCCAACCACAACGGAGGAAGGATAGCTTTCGGTCCGGACGGAAACCTATACATCGCCACGGGAGATGCGCAGGAACCATCGCTGGCGCAGGACAGAAACAGCCTGGCGGGGAAAATCCTGAGAGTGACGGATACGGGAAAAGCGGCATCGGGCAATCCTTTCGACAACCGGATATATTCGTACGGGCACCGCAATGCACAAGGTCTGGCATGGGACAGGAGCGGTCAGTTGTGGGCTACCGAGCACGGGCCATCCGTAACCCAGTCCGGAAACGACGAGGTCAATATCATCAAACCCGGAGTTAATTATGGCTGGCCGGAAATCCAAGGCAACCAGACACGAAGAGGAATGGAGACGCCGGTGAGAAATTCCGGGACGAGAACCACCTGGGCGCCGGCGGGAGCGGCCTTCATCGGAGATTCTTTGTTTTTCGCGGGACTACGGGGAGAAGCCCTGTATGAAGCTGTAATCCGGGACGGGCAAATTTCGGAGCTGAAGGAACATTTTAAAGGTGAGCTGGGGAGAATCCGGGCGGCAGTTGCGGGACCAGACGGAAACCTGTATATATCTACCAGCAACAATGACGGCCGGGGAGACCCCCGGGAGGGGGACGATGTAATAATCAGGATAAATACTGAAAAATTGTGAAATATTCGGACCAATGATAGGACTAGACAATATATGGGGAAAGCCGGGGATGATTTTTGGATTCAGAAAGGACACGGACGGGAAGGAAACGATAAGCACCATACTTCATTACCCCGCCGGAAGATACTCCCTGACTTGGTCCGAGTAAAGTTTGTCCAGCAGTTCCACTTGAACTGAATTGAAATGGTGAGGACAAACGTCAGGATGCATCAATCGCTCCAAGGCATGACCGGCGTCAGGTGTCTGGGGCAACGGCACCGATGGCAGCGAACTCCGAGTCTACAGCGTCAAGACAACGGAGCTGGATTAATCTCTACGCTTCAGCTATCATTAATCTCACTATTTGCTGCATCTTAATATTATTCAGTCCGGCCAATCTCTTCATATCACAATTTTGGGGGCAGGCGCTTTGGCATACAGCAACGCAGCCTTGTAATATATAACTTGCTTCAAATCCTTCATCTGATGACGGTATTAATGGAGTAAGTTTTGGAGGAATTAAAGTCATTTCCGCCCGTTCACAGTGGTGTGCCACCCGGACATTTCCGAAAATCAGGCCAGGCATGAGGCGATTATACATGAGAGTCTGCACACCTCCGAAGTGTGCTTTTCTATAGGCCTTATTACCTGTTTATTACCTCCGGTTTGGAGATTTATAGCGTCTGATAGTTTAGAATATGCGATACATTAATTATTCTGCCGAAAAAATTTGAAAGTGTGCGACACTTACCGATAAGAGTAATTACAAGAAGCACTCGGATCCCGCTGTGGGCATTGGGATTTGGCATTGGGTTACTGGCAGAAATATTTATTACCCGGCTATTTAACCTGAACGGCATTGTAATACTTATCTCTTTACTGTTAACCGGGCAGGGAATAATTACTCTGGTATGGATGCTTTATGCCTGGGAGGACCCGGAAAGCGCCCAAAGACACAGATCGCCTGAAGAATATCTACCTCCCCGGAAATCTTTTACCGCTTTGCTACCGGCCAGACATGAAGAGGAAGTAATCGGTGACACGATCAGAGCAATCGCCCGCATTAATTATCCGAATGACCTGAAGGAACTATTGGTGCTCTGCCGCCTGGACGACCTGGGAACTATCTATGAGGCAACTGCCGCGATCAACGAACTGCCCGATCACAACATCAGGCTGATAACTTTTGACGACCACCCGATAAACAAACCCCACAGTTTAAACATCGGCCTATCCGAAGCCGGACATGAGGTGGTGACAATTTTTGATGCCGAAGACCAACCCCACCCTGATCTTTATCAAATCATTAATACGGTCATGATCCGGGAGAAAGCGGACGTCGTGCAATCCGGGGTACAGCTAATGAACTACCGGTCCAACTGGTACTCAGCCCTTAATGTCATGGAATACTTTTTGTGGTTTAAGTCCGGATTGCGGTTTTTTCTGAAGATCGGCAACGTCACCCCGCTGGGCGGCAACACGGTCTTTTTTAAAAAAACCCAGCTTTTGGGGGTGGGAGGATGGGACGAAAACTGCCTGACGGAGGACGCGGATATAGGCATCAGGTTGATAGCGGCGGGGGCCAAACCGATGGTCATTTACGATGAGCAGCACGCCACGCAGGAAGAAACACCTACCAGCGTCGCCGGTTTTATAAAACAGCGGACCAGATGGAACCAGGGCTTCCTGCAGATTTTTTTGAACAAAGACGAATGGAAAAATCTACCCCAAATCCGGCAAAAACTGGTGACCCTTTACATACTGCTTTCACCGATGTACCAGGCTTTGATGCTTTTGTACGCCCCTTTTGCCGTCTGGGCGGCATTCACCCATAAACTACCGGTAACGGTGGCCCTTATATCTTTCGTACCCCTTTACCTTTTTGTGCTGCAGATCCTGGTCTATGTCGTTGGTCTTTACGAATTCACCAGGGCGTATGGGCTCAAGTATCCTGTCTGGATGCCTTTTAAAATTTTACTTACCTTTTACCCATACCAGTCTTTACTGATGGTTTCCTCATTCAGGGCCGTCTACCGGATGGTATTCAGTGAAAACGGATGGGAAAAGACCTTACACGCAAACGACCACAGGGAGGCGAAAGTGCAAGTGGCTTATGCTTAAAACTTTGAGTAATCACTATAAGGAGATAATCGCTTTGGTATTGGTCTTAACCGTATCGACGGCGGCGCATGCATTTAATATGTTCCGGTTCCCTTATTACGAGAATGATGAAGGGGTTTATATATCCCAGGCCTGGTCTATTGTCACTCAGGGCAAACTTGCCCCATATACGTATTGGTATGACCATGCCCCTGCCGGGTGGATGCTAATTGCCCTGTGGGCGAAATTGACAGGAGGATTTTTTACGTTCGGGGCATCGGTTAATTCCGGCAGAATGCTGATGTTGGTACTACACCTGGCCTCGACGGTACTGCTTTATTACTGCACGAAGAAACTGACAGACAGCAGGATGGCGGGCCTGGTTGCCGCTTTAATATTTTCATTATCCCCTCTGGGCATTTATTTTCAGAGACGGGTACTTCTGGACAATATTATGACTTTCTGGGTGCTTTTGTCTTTTGCGCTGCTTTTGTCCTCAAAATTCCGCTTGAGCAGAGTAATCCTTTGTGCCGTAATATTCGGAATCGGGATTCTGACAAAAGAGAGCGCGATCTTTTTTATCCCCCTTTTTTTATACGTGATTTATATCAAATCAAACAGACAGCAACGCAGTTTTACGCTGATTCAATGGCTGGCGGTCGTCGGACTGATAGTTTCCGTGTATTTTCTATATGCCCTCCTGAAGCGTGAGTTTTTCCCGGTAGGGTTTATGGGCGATAACACTCCACACGTCAGTCTTTTGACCACTCTGAAAGAACAATATATCCGCGGGGGTGGAGAAATAACGGATTTTTCAAATAGCACGTTTTGGAACAGTATGCGTGTATGGATGGGGGATGATCCGGTGATTATCCTTTTGGGGGCTGCGGCGACTATTGTTAACCTGATCGCCGGCATCCGGTACAGAAACGTCCTCCTGGCCGGACTTCTTTCTGCTTCCTACTGGGCATTTTTGATGCGGGGAGGACTGGTGATCGAATTTTACGTAATACCCTTGATACCTCTTTTGGCCCTGAATATTGCCATCCTGGGGTGGCTGATCGGCAGAAGCAGCCTGGCTTTCCACAATCTGGGGCAGATAGTCCTGGCCGGGATCATTGCCTTATCCTCCATTTACCATGCCACCAATATAAGGGGAAACCTGAATCTTTATCTGGCCGACCAGACGACTCCGCAGACAGAAGCCGTGGATTGGATGCTGTCTATGCAAAAACCTGATGCATTTTTTGTGATAGACAACTATGCATACGTTGACCTGCAAACAAGGGGCAACAATAATTTCAAAAACGCCGAATGGTATTGGAAGGTGGACAGGGACCCGATGATCCGGGATGAGATCCTGCAGCAAAACCCGGAAGGAATTTCGTATATCGCGCTGACACCCCAGATGGAACACGACCTGCCGGCCGCCGAACTGAACCTGTCGCTGAAGGCCTGGCATGCTTCCGCACCCATCGCCCGGTTTTGGAACGACGGGTGGGGAGTGGAATTTTGGGCAACCAGATATCCTGACAGAATATTAAGATCTTCCTGGGAAAGCTATAAAGATAAATTTATCAAAAACGGCAGGGTCATTGACCCTTATCAAAACGGTAATACCACCTCTGAAGGACAATCCTATGCAATGCTCCGGGCCGTATGGATGGATGACCGGACGACCTTTGATGCAGTGTGGGAATGGAGTACCAAACATCTCCAGCTGGATGACTCTCTATTTGCCTGGAGATGGGAAGGAACTGACGGCGGGGGGAGGATAACTGACACCGGAACCGCCGCGGATGCCGACCAAGACATAGCCCTGGCTCTGCTTTTTGCCGGCAAAAGATGGGGTGAAGAAAATTACTTATCGCAGGCCGGGAAATTATTGACCGCAATCTGGGACAAGGAAGTGGCAGAGGTCAACGGAATACCATATGTCACGGGGGGCAATTGGGCTAACCACGAAGACTCGGTCACCATCAATCCATCCTATCTGTCTCCTTCCCACTACCGGATATTTGCCGAGGCGGATATTTCCCGTCCCTGGGGAAAACTGATAGATTCTTCTTATAGAATTCTGGAGGCTTGCACACTCTCAAAACTTGATAAAGCGCAGGGGCAGCTCCCGCCGGAATGGTGTGCAATAGATAAAAATACTTACGAAATCCGGGCACCGGACCCGGACCAGCCGCAGGCAACAGAGTACTCGTATAACGCTCTGCGTGTACCCTGGAGGATAGCGCTTGACCTGGCATGGAATAAGTCTGAGGATGCCAGCAAATACCTGAAACTTTTGAGTTTTTTAAGCAGCGAATACCAGGCAAAGGGCAGGCTGACTGCCGCATACCAACATGATGGCCAGGTCTGGGAAGATTACGAGACGGTGCTGGCATATGCAGGAAGCATCGGTTATTTTCAGGCGCTGTATCCGTCCCGGGCAGAGCAGATCTACCAGGAAAAAATACTTGCCAAGTTCTACGAAGACGGTGATATCTCTTATTGGGAGGATATTAATAATTATTACGTGCAAAACTGGGCGTGGCTGGGGACTGCTTTGTATACCGACAACCTGCCAAATCTGTGGCAAGTGGGAGGCTAAATTGGATCCAGCTGATGTTCAGAAAACACGGAGCAGACCCGGCAATGATCGAGTCAGTGGGATCGGCCGAATATTCCCATTTAACGAATACCGGCCCGCTGGTTTTGCAGGAATTGCAGGAAGTCCTGGGAGAAGAACTGCAATACAAAATCGATTTATGGTATAAACGCTGGGAGAAGAAAGACCGGAGATAATTAACAATACGTATTATGACGCAGAAAATAATCGCTGATGGAGCGGTAATTATTACCGTTGTTCATACATAAACTCCGGTTCGGTTGGGGGAAACATCTTGAGTCCAATTTGAGTTTGAAAAATAATACTATATACCCATCTTCATTTTGTTTGTGGGCATACTATGATGGGTATATATTTAATAACTCTCGTTTGCAGCGGCAAACTCGAGTTTATTAACTATAAGATATATAATTCGGATATGTTCCCTATCCCCAAGGTGCGTTTTTACACAAATGAGGCACAAACCGCCCATTATTTGTGCTTCCTGGCTCACAACATTTACCTGGAGTATTACCGCAACGCTGATTTTACGGTACTGCCTTATCTGGCTCCCGGAATAAACAGAACTGTCCATTTCCCCGACCTGAGTTGGTCACCATCATTTTGGAAGGCGATTGCCGCCTCCGGCCATGATGATCTGGACAAACCCTACCACCACAAGGCAGAAACCGAAGCGGTATTTAAATTGAAAGCCGTTTATAAAGCTCCCGATATCAACCCCTTGGAAAAGGAATGGCGGGAGGGAGAGAAAAAATTTTTTTCGGCTATAGACAAGGTACTTCAATTGAATGAATTGGTAAGCCGGATAGACGAAATCGCCATCTGCGTAGGCGAATACGGGACTGGGGTAAGTTACTTCTGCCAGAGGCAAGATACAGGTAAATACCGAATTATCATGTCCGGCCGGGCAGACAGCACCGCTACTACCTACGCCGGAGTGTTTCTGCAGTGCCTGTATACAATTGCCTCAAACCCGGCAGAAGAAACAGGCAACAGCAACTGGTGGCATAAAATGGCTACTGTCAAATTCCTGCTGTCCAAAACACGACTTGGGCAGGTATATAAAGATCACAAGTTATCCGATCCATCTCCCCGGCACCTAAGTGACAGCGAAGAGTATTTAAAGAAATTAGGGTACGGTAGCAACACGAACCCGGAGAATCTGAGCCTGGAACTGACTCCCCAGGAAAAAGCGCTGTGGGCAATTTTGAATGAAAACCGGCAGAAAATAGTCTCTTTTGACCAGGCGGCAGTAGCTGTCTGGGCTGGACAAACGGACGAAAAATTTTCCCTCTACTCCCTGGCTAAGCTGGTGGAAAACCTGCGGCGCAAAATCCGGGCCTCCGGCATAAACAGAACTATCCTTCTGACCGTGCGCCGGCAGGGGTATGTGCTGAAGTGAAATCTTTGAGCTGGTCCTAAGTTTTTTGGGGTGATTTTATGATTCATAATTTCTTAATAATCGGGGTCGTATCATAACCTCAAGTGTCTGAATTTATTGAACCAGTTGGGGAAACCAGCCAAAAAAGCGATATAAAGGCTAAACTGGTCCCATTACTGGTAATCAGTGTTTTATTAAACGCGTTTCTTCTGGGTTATTTTTTCCGCTACCGGTTCTCTGAAACCAGACAAATTAAAGATCTTCAAAAAACAACCCAGACTCAGACGGTCAACTCCGCGGACAAGACTGAACAGGAGGCTATATTTTCAGAAATCAATCCCGTAGAGGGATATAGCCTGAAGGTCAGTTTCGGAAATCTGGGCCCAAATATGATCAAGTTGGGGGTGATCGATTTAAAGAAATTCGAGGATACATATGAGAGATCAGCACAACCGCTTACCAAAGAACAAATAACCATACTAACCAGGGGTTCAGATCAACCGGTGGTAATCACACGCGATAATTCATACTTTTTATTGAATTTCTTCTGGGCGGTGGGTCTGGCTAATAAGTCCAAAATACTTGAGGAGGGACAAATAACTAAACCCGGAGGGATCAAAGAAGCCGGTAATTTTGCCTCTACGGGAGGATGGACTCTGGGGAAAGAGCCGGCCATGAACTACTTTTCCAAATCCCGATTGATTGCGCTTACACCCGCCCAGGAAGAATTAGTCTCCCGGGCGGCTTCGAATATCTTCCGGCCATGCTGTAATAATTCCACCGCTTTCCCCGACTGCAATCACGGCATGGCACTTCTCGGGGTGCTGCAGCTGATGGCATCCGGCGGAGCTACGGAAGAGGAAATGTACAAAGCCGCCAAGTATTTCAACGCCTATTGGTTCCCCAGCAATTATTACGACCTGGCACTTTTTTTTAAAAACTCTTTAAAACAATCTTTTGCCGAAGCGGATGCCAGGCTGGTGGTTTCCGGAGAATATTCTTCCTCTGCCGGCACTCAGAAAGTAAAACAATGGCTGGCAAGCAAGGGTCTGGTGCAGGAGCCACCCAAGACCGGAGGCGGCTGCGGAGTATAAACTTATGGAAAAATTCTTTTATCTACTTACACCCCTCTTATGTATTGCCATACATTTCTTTATGATGCGGGGGCACGACCGCCAGAAACATGAAGAACCCGAATCCCCCGCAGACCCCAATAAATTAAACGGTAAAGACCATTCTTCGCACTCCGGCTGCCATTAGACGGAGAAAGTCTGGTAAATTTATATACAGACAGGAGGTGAGGAGGATGAAACATAATGTGAACACGACTGCAAACGCGGCGGCAGTTACGGTGGCTGTATTGTATGTAATCTGCCGGCTGGCGGTATCCTTATTCCCGGGTTTGTCCATGACAGTAGCCCAATCCTGGTTCCACGGTATAGAGCTTGGCCAGATTTCTGACTGGAATCTGTCTGTGGAGTCATTTGTCCTGGGTCTTTTCAGTACGACAGCAGCTGCCTGGATCACCGGATATCTATTTGCCAGCCTGTACAACCGATTACTAAAAAAGTAGGCAGGCGGAATAATCACCTATAATGAAGTAATGAATAACGGACCGATGTATACCTGCCCGATGCACCCGGAAGTATTGCAAGTCAAGCCGGGGACTTGCCCGAAATGCGGGATGGCGCTGGTGGAGGTATCCGGGGAGCACCACATGAAGCCAGAGAGGAAAATGTCCTGGCCGGAGAAGTTTAAAACGAGCATGACCATGACGATGGGTATGGAGCACACGGGGCTAGCAGGACGGGAGATGTCAAAGATGATGGAAGAGGATATCCGCAACAAGTTTTTTGTTTCGCTACTTTTGACCATTCCCATCGTGCTGTATTCGCCTCTGGGAAAAAACATTCTGGGGGTAAACCTACCATCGCCCATACCGGAAAGCTTCATGATGTGGCTTTTAACCACACCCGTCTTTTTCTACTCGGGCTGGATCTTTCTCTATTCCAGCTATATCGCCATTTTCAAACAAAAAACCCTGAATATGTCCGTCCTGATCGCCGTGGGGATCACCGCCGCGTATGTCTTTAGCGTGGTATTGACACTTCTGGGCTCAGAAGAATCTTTTTATGAAGCGGCGGCGATGCTGACTACTTTTGTGCTTTTCGGCCATTGGATGGAGATGAAAAGCCGGCGGGGAACTACGGACGCGCTACAGGCGTTGTTTGATCTGGTGCCGCCGCAAGCCAGGCTGTGGAAAGACGGCCGGGAAGTGACAGTGCCGACCTCTGAAGTAAAACCCGGAGATATCATCATTTTAAAACCGGGTGACAAAGTACCGGTGGACGGCACGGTGACCGAAGGGGAAACCGCCATTGATGAATCTCTGGTGACGGGGGAATCGCTGCCGGTACCCAAAAAGGCAGGCGACGCGGTAGTGGGGGGGTCCATCAATACCTCCGGGTCCGTCCGGTTTAAAGCCACAAAAGTGGGAGAAGATACTGCCCTTTCCCAAATTGTGCGCCTGGTGGAAACCGCCCAGAACTCCAAAGCCCCGGGGCAGAAGCTGGCTGACAAGTTTGCGAAATATCTGGTAATAGTAGCCGTAGGCGGAGGACTGCTGACATTTGCCTTCTGGTATCTGGTAATGGGTCAGGCCCTGCTTTTTGCCCTGACTTTTGCGATCTCTACAGTGGTTATTGCCTGCCCGGACGCCCTCGGACTAGCAACTCCGACGGCTGTAGCTGTAGGGACGGGACTGGGAGCCCGACACAATATCCTGATCAAAGACGCGCCCACTCTGGAACAGGTGTCCAAAATCCAGGCGGTGGTACTGGACAAAACAGGTACCCTGACGGAGGGCAAACCCAAAATTACGGACGTTGTATCCGTAAAGGGATTTTCCCAGGACGATGTAGTCAGATTGATCGCGTCCGCGGAGGAAAAATCTTCGCATCCCTTAAGCCTGGCGATGCTTCAGGAAGCCGGGCGAAGAAAAATAAAATTGCAGGAGAAAGTTGAAGCATTCAAAAACCTCGCCGGCCACGGAGTGGAAGCGACAGTCTCCGGAAAATACGTGTTGGTAGGGACCCTGAAGTTGATGCAGGACAACAGGATAGAAGTTAAGCCATTGGAAAAGGACATTGACCGGCTGCTAACGGCCGGCAAAACTATCATGGTGCTGGCGGTGGACGGCAAAGCGGCGGGTGTGACGGCGGCACAGGATCCGATAAAAGAAAACGCCGGTCTGGCAATCAGAAGGATGAAGGAACTGGGACTCGAAACCGCTATGATAACGGGCGATAACGCCAGGACAGCAGAAGCCATCGGGAAACAACTGGGGATCGAAAGAATTTTTTCCGAAGTTCTGCCGGAAGAAAAAGCCTCTTATGTCAAAAAACTGCAGCAGGAGGGGAAGTTTACAGCCATGGTGGGAGACGGTGTCAACGACGCGCCGGCCTTAGCACAGGCGGATATCGGTATTGCCATCGGGGCCGGAACGGATGTAGCCATTGAAACGGCAAAAGTGGTACTGATGAAATCCGACCCGGCGGATGTGCTGAGAGCCATAAAACTGTCCAAGGCGACGGTCGTAAAAATGAAACAAAACCTGTTTTGGGCCTCCATCTATAACATACTAGCGATCCCAGTGGCAGCGGGGCTTCTTTACCCGAAATACGGGATCATCCTGCGGCCGGAAGTATCTGCGCTTTTGATGAGCATCTCCTCGATCATTGTGGCCACCAACGCGGTTCTTCTAAACCGGGTGGAAAAGGATCTGATTACGGTGTGATCAGCTTTATCTTCGAACCGCGGAATCAAACTAAGTCCGTCTTACCTGACTTTTTTCATGCATCAGAGTAATATAGTTTAAATACCCGCTGAATTTTGGATCCCAGCCCCAATGAACCATATTTCAACAGTCATTGATAAGGGGGAATAGTCTTACGACAAAAGGCCAGAGGTGGTATAGTGAAAATTAACAGGGGAGTATGAAAAGAATTTTGATTGTTGACGACGACGTATATCTGAGGGAATTATATAGTGAACTGCTCATATCCGACACCATCCATGTCGATACGGCCATTGACGGGCAGGACGGATTGACCAAAGCCAGTCAGGGCGGATACGACTTAATTTTGCTGGACGTCATGATGCCCAAACTGGACGGCCTGCAGGTCTTAACCGCTTTGAAAGCTTCTCCTCCGGCGACTGCAAACGGACCGATTTACTTGCTGACCAACCTAGCCCACGAGCCGGTGGTGGAGGAGGCGCTCAAGCATGGGGCGGCTGGCTTTTTAGTCAAGTCGGATCTGACTCCCCAGCAGTTCGTGGAGCAGGCACAGCAGTTTTTGGGCCGGACATAAGCTGCCTGCCCGTAGCCTGTTTCTCAAACCCATTGATGATCCTGATGGTTTCTTCGGTTAAAGACCGGACCTGCTCCCAATGTTTCTCCCGGTCCGTTTTGTCCCTGACGTCCGGCAGGTGATATACCAGCTGTTTTAAGTCAGTGACCGGCTGGCGCAGATTGACGCACACTTCACTCACCTTGTTGGCCAGGACCTCTTCAACAGTGCTCAAATCCGGGTTTTGTTTCTCTTTGAGAATTAATATCTCTTTTTCCAGCTGTTTTAAGGACAGGTATTTTTTGCGCAGGTAAAGCGACAGCGGCAGGACGGTTAACAAAGACAGCACTACCAGAAAATCGTAGGTCAAATCCACCTCGCCAATATTAAATGAAAACAAAATGACCAGTGTTAAAACAAAAGCGGTAGAGACAGCCGGTGTATACATCAAAGCCAAAAAAAACGAATACAAATACAGCACAAAAAAGAAGGGGGAGAAAAACCACCCCGTCGCTCCGACTAAAAGCAGTATCGCCGCCTCCCCCAGAAAGACGAATGTAGGATTTGCCCATACTTCTTTGCCCTTCTTTCCCAGCAGGTATCCATACACTCCCCAGGCGATCAACGCCGTCAATAGCATTTGCAGCCGGTAGGTGCCGGTTATGGGATTGCGGGTAAAAAGAAAAACCGCCAGTACCAGGAGGACTACCGGCAGGATGGTACGTAAAGTCTTGACCTGTCTGGCCATGCTACCAGCATAGATCAATGGCGTCTGGCTTTCAAATTTGTTCAAAAAACTTAAGGGGTTTCAAAACTGTAATAGGCATCGTAGGCGTAATTTTTGTTCTGGCTCATGACTTCAAAAAAGTAGCGGCTCTGAGACGCCAGTCCGGTCAGACGGGCGGTGTGGTGTTTTTGCCTCTCCGGCAGCAGCACCTCCTGACCATACGACAGATCCTGTCCGTAATTGACTTTGCTGTAGGCGTAATGGTTGGTATCCCAGGAAACAACCGCATAGTCCGGTCCGATCTCATCGATGGCTACATTGGAAATGCGGGTGGGAGCGGGATCAAACACAATCGAGTGGAAGGTTGCAAATCCGACTTTAACTCGATATATAAAACCGGCGGTCTGTGTGGCGGGTTTTTTCGCCGCCCGTAAAGCCAGCTGGAGGGCTGAACCTGCATCTTTAATCCTTTGGGAAGTTGCGCTGTGGTATTGGCCGATCTTTTCTTGTCCGTCTTTCTGGGCGGCCAGCAATTCCAGATTAACTGAGCTGGCCGCTTGAGATATTCCTTTTTGCAAGCCTCGCCACCTGTTTCTCACATTTTCCTGGGCAATCCTAATTTCGCCATTAACCTTGATTTGGGATCGGGAAAGCGATTGCGAGGCAGTCTTGTTAGCCAAAGAAACCGTTGCAGAGGCAGTCTTAACCGCCTGAGTGCCTCTATCTGCCCATTTCTGCAATTGGTCTTTAAAGTCTGCTTGGGATAATAGGATTTGGGCCTTAGTCCGGTTATGGGAATCCGCCAAGAGTTGATTTACGAAAAGATTGACCTGGGCAACCGCTCCACCGGTGGATTTAACCGCCTGCGGCAGAATGCCGGAAACATTTCCATATGCCGCATAGGCAAAGCTTAAGGAATCCCGGGCTAATTTGTCTGCTGCGAGAAGGAAATTATTGGCATTTTGACTAATTCCCTTCCAAATCCGGAAGGAAAGATTCTTGGTTTCCATAAAGAACCGGGCAAGCCCGCCCTGAGAAACGTCTCCGATTTGGGCAATGAATTTCTGACTTGATTGATATATATCGGCAAACGCTTTCGAAATATTGTTTCCGGCCGCTTTTACCAATTGAACTCCTCTGGAAACTGCCCGGTCAGATACCCGGCGAAGAGTATTTGCCCAGTCAGCCAGCTGAGAGCCAACGCGGCTCAGTTCCTCTGCCTCTTTTTCCCGCCGCAGGATCGCTTTTTTCTCCAATTCCGGCAGCGACACCTTGGCCGTCTCCCGGATTTCTTCGATTTTGGCCTGTTTTTCCTCCGGCGTTTGAGTTTCGTCTTTGGAGATGAGCTTCAAAGCTAGTTCTTCCGGCAGCATTTGTATTTGGTAAATTTTGGAGGCAGTGTTTCCTGCCTTGTCGTAGCCGGTAATAGTTAGTTGATATTTGCCCCAGTCCAAATCCCGAGAGGGGGTATAGGTAAAGTTAATCCGGGTTGCATTGTCTGTCCGAGTCAGGTTTAAGGTCTCGATCAAAGTTGTGGATAATCCAGTCAAAATCCCCAAAAAGAAGTTTTGTTTGGCAAATGTAAATGTCAGTTTGTACGGGTACTGCAGATCCCCCAGCTGACCGGTTACTTTAGGCCTGGCAGTAGAAAATAATCCATACCCGTCAATAGTGTCCAGCAGGCCCGGTAAATCCAGATTATCCAGAGAGGGGAAAAACAGATCGACATATACCGTCCGGGAAGAGGAGACGGAATTTCCCGCTGCATCTGTAGCCGTTACTTTCCAGGTATATGTTCCCTCCGATAACGCTTTACTGCTTCCCTTGCCGGTAACACTAATATAGCTGCCGTCGTAATCCAGTCTGTAGTCAGTAGTTTCCGTATCCGTTCCGGTAGGGGAGATGTCGCCACCGATATTCAAGACCGACCCGGCAGAAGAAGTAATATTTAAAGTATATTTGGAAATTACAGAAACAGCATCGGTGGTAGTGTGAAATTTAAATGTAGGATAGGTGATAGGCACATAGTCCCCGTCCCCAGGAGAATCCAAAGACACGGCAGTGGGAGCCGAGGCATCCACCGCAAAGGTGTCCGAGGCATTGCTGGAGACGTTCCCGGCGCTGTCCGTCCCCCGAACATATATAGTATGTGAGCCGTCTGTCAAATTCGAGCCGGCTGTGCAGGATAAGCTCTCACTTGTTTCATCAAAGCTTCCATCTGAGGCGGTGCATGTTGTCCATAAGCCGCTGGTAGAATCGATTTGGTATTGGACGCTGGAGATGATATCCAATGTATCACTGATGCTTCCGGTAATGGTTGGGGTGGTATCGGCAGTCGGATCCGGGGAAAGGGCCGTCAAAGATACCGTAGGAGAACCGGTATCTACCACAAAAGTATCCGAGGCATAACCGGCAGAAGCGGTGGTATTTGACGCCGAGTCAGCAGCCCGGACATATATGGTGTGGCTGCCATCAGTAAGTGCTGCTGTGGTACAGGTATAGTCTTCCGAAGTTTCGTCAATAGTTCCGTCGGTAGCAGAACAGCTTGTCCAACTGCCGGCAGTGGAGTCTACCTGAAACTCAATGGCCGTTAAAGCCGTAGTGGCATCGGTAGCTGTACCGGAAAAAGTAGGGGTGCTGTCGGTAGTGGGATCGGGAGAAAGGGCCGTAACCGAAACTGTCGGTGCGGTGGCGTCAACAGTAAAGGTGTCAGATGATTCTGAACCCCCCGCTGTTGTATTGCCGTTGGAATCCGTGGCTCGCACATACATAGTATGGGATCCGTCAGAAAGAGCTGATGAAACCGTGCAGGAAAATGTTTCAGAGGCTTCATCAAATGTCCCATCATCGGCAGTGCATGATGACCAGGAACCGGCAGTGGAGTCCATCTGGAACTGCACTGCAGAGACAGTGCCAATTGCCTCCGTGGCAGTTCCGGTCAATGTTGGCGTATTGTCATTATTCGGATCAGGAGAAAGTGCAGTTAATGAAATACTGGGGGCTGTATTGTCAAAAACAATACTTGAAAATGTCGCATCTCCCTGGTTGCCTCCTGAAGTATCACTCCCAAAGTAGACAGTATTAGGAGCTATACCAAAAGCCGCTGGTATCCCTGACAAAGTAATTCTGTCTGCGCTACCGATATTCAACACCATACTTCCCCCGCCGGTGTATGTCAGAGAAACAGCATATTCGGTATTGGCCGCAATCGCCCCCGTGGCATCCCAAGTACTTGTCCCGGTAGTTCCTGCCATTGAATAGCTCATTCTTAGAGTATTGGCAGAATCCCAGTAGACCCTTATGTAATCATCAGCGTCACCGTTGAAAGAAATTACATATGCATCATCAGAAGTAGTTTCGGCAAACTTGACCGCATCTGCCGCGCTATGTCTTGGCCGCCAGTTAAACGACACAAATCCCGAACCCGTCCCGATGCTGCTTGCCCCGCTTTCAACATATGTGTCCCTCCCATCCACCCGTATCTCGTCAGTATTTTCAGTGCTATTTGCTTCGGAAGCCGGAGTCACAGTGAGAGAAACGTCTATGAGTCGAATGATGTAAACATCATCTACAAAACCACTAGATTCATTAGCCAAACCTAACACACTAACAGCATTAAATTGTGAAGAACTTTGGCCTGCAGGAGTTTTAACTACACCTGCCTTGTGTGTCCAACTATCTACCGTAAAAGGAATACTAAAAGAACTGGAATCCTGAAAAGGAATGGTATTATTTGGACATCCATATTTAGCTAATCCAAATTGCCCAACTGATACTTTCCCAAATCCTCCTACTGAGAAGTAGGCGTCTGCAGTATTCAACGTATAACGATCAGACGCTCCTTCACAATTGTCTACGCCTATAGCTTGAATGGAAGATGAACCACTGTGCGCATCTGACCCTTGTGCAAATTCCCCTGTACCTGGACCAGTGGTATTTTTATTCCAACTCGTCGGTATCCAGGGATCTCCAGATCCAGACTCAACGGACGGGTTATCAATCCTATTACTCAATACCTCCACCTGGTGCCAGTAAGTGGTGCCGGAAGATTGGGTGTTGACGAGTTTGACTCGCAGCGTTGTCATCCCTGCCGGTGCTTCGCCTGTAAAGATAAAGACATCAGGGTCAGTCCTGGTGGAAGTATTTGTTCCAGTGAGTGATCCTATCTCTGCTCCGTTGGTCTGGTCATAGAGAATGACTTTGGGAATACTCGTGCCGTCAGAATGGGCTATAGCCCGCACAACCCAATCATTTCCTGCCGTCACCGTCTTGTCATAATATATCCCCTGATTGGCAGCAGAGCTGGTAGTCTTATATCCCCCGGCAAATATTTTTTCAGAAGTGGCCAAAGCTTCGACTGTGGGAGGGGTGGTGTAGTTGACCACCAGCTTCGGGCGGTTGGCGGCGGTGGTGCTGTCGGATGAATCGAACGTATATGTGGCGTTTACGGTCGTCGTCAGGACAAGGCCGTTGTTGCTGGACCGCATTAAGCCGAACTCTGTCAGATCCAACGACGACGGGTATTCCGTCCCAACCACCTCATTGTTGCTGGTAAACGTCCCCATCGCCGTCGCGCTGAAGTCGGTCCCGCTCTGCGAACTACCCGCATCCTGTCCGCCGTCTCCGCCTGCATCGCCAGCCCAGGGGGTCGTGATTCCGCCCGCGCCGTCCGCAGCAAATGCGTTCCAACACGTCTCGCCCGATAGTGCCTGCGCGCCCTGCCTCGCGCCTTCTACCCAGTCCGCGTTGGCATCCAAAATACGCGACCAGGAGTGCCCTGCCGTCGTCGCTATCTGTGTGAAATTCCACACGCTCAGGGTCGCATCTTCTACCGTTGCTCCCACGGGTATACCCGACAGATCAAACTTTACCAACGTTACCCTGGCTGACGCTCCCGCCAGGTTGCGTGTCGTAAAATTTGTACCTATACCAAAATTACTAGTCGGAGCTTGAATAGCAGTGTACGTGTCCACCCCTTCCGTCCCATCCGGCTGCAGGGTCAGCGTTTGAATATCTCCGTTTTGAGTTGCCCACCCATCACTCGTATACGTTCCGTTCATCATGAAACCGCCGGTGTTGGTGGTGGAGGTATAAAGAAGGTTGGAAGCATGCGGATGGGTCCACGCATTGCCAGTGCCGGTTGCGAGTGCTCCGGTTGAAGAATTGGTTGGTAAGGCAAACACCACATCCCAGGAGCCGGTTACCAGTGTCGGATCTTTACCAGAACCGGAATTATAAATCTGGTTTATCTCATCCCCATTCCCCACATCAATTCCATAAGTGCCGTCAAATAAAGGGCGACGGTAGATCGTCAGACCCTCAATAAGTGCGTTGGGAGAAAAAAGTGCATCTTTGTATGATAGTTGCAAAGGTCCATCCGCGACATATGTTGTACCGAAACTAGTTCCTCCATAGGTGTGCACGTCATTAATTGATATAGACGCATAATGGCTGCCATTTAAAGTATTGTCTGCATCCCATCGAGCTACAACTAAGTAAGTAGTTCCTGCAATCCAACTAGATACATCAACAGTAAGTATAGAGCTTTGTGATCGGTCGTAAAAACGTAAGTTACCCGTTGAATCCTTGGCTATCGCAATTCTTGAGTTAGAGCGTCCAGTGATTATGCGATGAGTCATACCGTCGTCACCATCCCATTCTGGCGTTATCCAAAACACAATAGACCCCTGATCGCCATCAAGCAAATCGTAAAAATCATCAGTAATTTGAGTAAAAGTTTGGCTTGTGATTGTATCGCCAGCGTTTGGAGAAGAAGTAGTATCTATCGGCCCCTGTACTGCAACCCCTCCTGCAAACGGCCCTGGCCCGTCCCTTTTGGCCCCGCCAGCGCTGAAGGTAAGTGCATATACTGATCCAACTTGTGTAAATAGAATCGCAAATAGCAACAACAAAATGCCTAACCGTTTCCAGCTACGGCGGGCAAGCATCCCGGGAGCGAAGTTTAAGGCGTATATGGGCAGAGTCGAAACAGAAGTTAACGAGAAAAGGGACAAAATAAGGAGAATAAAAATTTTTCTTAGCCATATCTTTAATTTCATACAACAGCAAACAAAGGACGGGCCAAACAACCCCCCCTTATATTGTTTGTATCAGAACCACTCTCTGAGTTCAAACCGCCTAACAATAAATCCAAGCCGGCAAGGGCTCTTTATCTAACCCTTTCCCCGCTCATCCAAGTTCGATTGCTTTTGCATCGGAAATATGGCATCTGGTGCCTTTATCATTAAGATACTATTATCAACGAAATTTTGAGAACCACTCAACACTAAAGCAATCGCGCAAAAGTTAAATTTCTTTCAGCCTAGTGTGCAAGTAAGTTTATCTTATTCGAAGTATTTGGGTAAGAATTTTGGGAGTTGGATTTAATGAGTTGCTTACTGCGTTTAATAAACTAGATGCAAATACTAAAGTCAGAAACAACGAAAACGCCCCGATCAATGCTCCTGCTAACAACGCCCCAAACGTAAAATTGAAGCCTAGGCTGAAAGCCTCCCTGGGGCCTGCCAGAAATCCGGTAATATTGCCGACTATAATAAAAATAACGGCCAGAAATATAACCCCTAGCTTATAACAGGGGCTATCTGTCGAAGTTAGAAGCTTGGTCCTTGTAATTCGGGAAATTCGAGAGTACAAAGAGGCATATTATCCAGTATTATACCCTTGCGGCTGGTGACAACAAACAAACCGCCAGGCAACAAAAAATAGCCAGGGGGGCGGTTTGCAGCAGAAATACGATATATGGGTGGATGAGGGAATGGATACGCAAGCCGGGGCCTTGACCGGACCGGAAACGAAAAGACTTGAAGAATTGTGGAAAAAAATCGGTGAGATAGAAACAGAAAAAGATGGTAAATAGTTTGAGCGCCTGCCGGAGTGATTAATTTTTTTCCCAGATGCGGCTTGATAAACCAATTTGTCTAAGCACACCTACGAGGTGTGCAGAAAGAGGCGCATAGTGATACATCCTATAGTTGAAACTTTGAAAATAATTTGGTAACATGCTTGACATGTCGATATACCCTGACAGAAAAAATGATCCGAGAAAAGAAGTTATCCTAAGCAGGTCCCCATATTTAAAAACCATGCTGGATTCCGAAGCGAAACATAAAAATCCTGAACAATGGTACGAAAAAATGAAAATTCACAGAAACAAATTGGAAGAGGATATGAATAATAGATTAGGTAATAATTGGAACAGATTGACAGTGATGCCGCTATTTCTTTACGGAAAAGTAGCCGGTATATTTAATCCACTCCTTTCCCGGGAAATGCAGTTTGCCGCTGCGACAAGCATAATCATTGCCGGATTCGAAGTAGCGAATCAGGATGATGTCACTGGAGTATTGTTTGATCTAGTCAAGAAATTCAGAGAAGAAGATTTATTTAATCCGATATGCCTGACGGATTTGCAGGAAAGCCAAAAGGCAGTGGATTATATATACGCATTGGCAGAAACCGGTGCATACATGGCCACGACCAAAAGCGAAGACGATAAAAGAACAGATCCCCTTGGATCGGAAAGTCCTTTTAATAAATTTATAAGCGGATTGGATTTGGAAAATTTATAACCTTGCCTCAGCACACCTACAAGGCGAGAAATCCTGTACCCAATACTTAAGATTTACTGCGACTTTAAAGCCAACTCTATTTCCAAAAAGACCTATAGAATTGACTTGGTCTAAGCGAATCTCTATAATTGCGATATGGTTTTTACAGAGATACAAAACCCGGCAAATAATTCTGAAGACGTGCGATACAGGCGCTGGTCTTACCTGGTCAAGGACGGAATGGACAGAGGATGGCTGGTTGATAAACTCGAAAGGAACGGGGTTATACTCAGTTAAGACAATTTCTCGTTACCCAATCAACGCGATGCCCGCCCAGCAGGACTTGGCTCCCAAACCCAAGTTTCAAAATAACTGAATGCATATCTAAATTGATCTCGATTGTTCAGGGATTATCATCCTTTGGCCTTCCGCTGCTAAAACTCACCGCCTAGTCGCTTCTACCGTCTTGAGCTTCGCTTCTTACTAAATTTAAAGGCCGGTTCGTAGGATTCATCGTATCCTGGTTTATCATACTCGACATCCCATCCGGTTTTTCTGTACATATCTTCTATGTTTAGCCACCCTTTATCGAATATGTCCTTTTTATTCAGGCCTTTCTCAACCATTAGCTTGACTGCATCTTTCTGTAGAATAGTTGCATATCCTCCGGTGAATGATTGGGCAATTAATTCGTTAAAGGCCTCAACTACCTGGTCCGGGAAAACCCGTGCTTGTTCCTCACCCACTTCTCTTGGGGTTATTGGTTTAACCTGTTTGCCTTGTTTGCTTTCGCTTTCCTGACTCACGGTGCATAGATTACTAAAAATCATATATATTGTCAACTATGGGATGAGTTTGCAAGTTTCAGGTGCCCGCTCTACTGGTAATATCAAAATAATTCCGATCCCGAATCTTTTACTTTATCCATATCTAATACCATTCCCTTCAAATCTTAGCCTGCAACAACTATGGATTATTTAAATTTCGTTAATTGCATAATTCCGCGGGCAATCACTCTTGCCATTTGATCTTCTCTGGGAAGCGGACCGCCTGGTCGGTTTCGAGTAAGCTCACTGTGAGGGTTTTGATTGTCTGCTACCGCACCTACTTCCTTTAATTTTGATCCTGCTGAATTTTCTGCGAGCCCTCCTTTTGCATGGACCGCAGCCATTATTGCAGATTTAGGGAATCGCACTGCTTCTGAGGTAGGAGATATTTGAGTTACAACTTTATGCCCTGGAATTTTTATTGCTGCTACAGCCCGGTCATCATACTCGGCTCGTGGATCTATCTCCTCATGTAAATCAACATCTTGAGAATAACCGTGGCTTTCCCTAAAAAGTCCATTTTCTATGGATATCACTGCAAAATCTTCAGCACCCGCATTTGTACCCCTTGACCTTGTAGCATTTTCCAATCTGTTTAAAGCACCCCTGATAGTAGTTTGCCCCAATGGTTGTTCATCTACCCCGGAAGGTGCTTTAACCCCCTCAACTTCAAAGTGCCGATCGGGACAAAGGACCTTGAGCGTATCTCTTACCGTATTCACCTTGATAGGGCTTGCCGAAGAGACCACAACAGTTTCAGGTATATCAAGGGCTGCAATTTGCTTAATAATCTCAGGGTTGATCCCCAGATCAGTTTTTAATCTTTGAACATCGATGTTAGTACTGATTTTTGGATCTTCTGTCCCCCCAACCATTTCCATATGCAGATTATATACCCATTAAATATAATTTTGTTTGGCTAGCCAGCCTTCAAATGTTTCGTCACCAACCAAATGTCCTGCGGTAGGCGCAAACCACAAGGGAAATTTCTTCCTTTCAATTAGCAATACTTTCTAACCTTGGCGAAGGATCATTCCTAAGCTTGTATCGTCGCATTCCTTAGTCATACTTATTATATTTTTGAGAAGTCGCCGTCTAATACCACAATATCCATAGCCTCCAGCTCATCCGTCAAATAACCCTGCAGGGGTAATGGATTTTTAAAGTAAATCTTTTTGTTCATGTAGTACGCATAGCCTGCCTCTAAAAATGTATTTGCTCCCACATAGTGTTTTATCCCATTCTTGTCCTCATTTATCACCAAAATCGCATCTGCAATATCTATCAAGTCTTTGTGTTTTTTTATGTAATTATATTTTTTCTTGACCTCCGATCGGCTCATTTTGTATCTTCCCCAATAATCCCCACCGTTATCTTTAGATCCAGCTTCTTCCGGCTCCGGAATATATACAATATGTCCAAATGATTCCAACTCGGCTTTCACCTTCCGCATTTCCCCTAAAAAGTTCATCGATCCGCAGATGGTGATTGTCATAGTATTATTTTTTGATTTTAGCAGACCAGTGCAATTTTCATATCTTCCACGCCATCTAGCAGTAGCCCCAGTGATAAAGGACCGCATATTGAGAGAGCTGTAGGCAGTCGTCAAAGCGCATGGAAACATGGATGCCAAGAATTACCGCATTATGGCTTCTCACTGGCAACATATTCCCCTTCCGGACTAATTCTGTGTGCGGACATGAAAGACTGAAAATCTTGTACTCAAAAATCGGATTTTACCCCAGTTTAAAAATCTAGTCCTTATCCTCATAAGCCTATAGGATTTGACTTGGGTTAGGCGAACTTCTATAATGCCGGTATGCTTTTCCGGGAGATTGAAAACCCCCAGTTGAATCCCGAAGAGGTGCGATATAGGCGCTGGTCTTACCTGGTCAAGGACGGAATGGACAGAAGATGGCTGATTGATAAACTCGAAAGGAACGGCGTAACCCCCGTAAAACACCAAAAAGTGTGTGATTTATGTTCCGGAGACGGATCAATCCCGGCAATACTAGTGGACAACGGATGGAAACCCGGGCAGATTACCTGTATCGATCAATTCAAATCACCCGAACCCCTGGTAGAGGGGGTTACCTGGAAATACTTGGATATTTCCCGGTTGGTGTGGGCTATAAGAAGGGGGGCTGAAATACCGGAGGATTTAAAGAAATTGCAGCACTCGTTTGACCTGGTGACATTATTCCAAAGTCACGCAGGGATGGATTTTGACATCGAGGCGTGTCAGTTTTTTGCCAAGCCGGAAGGTTTCATTCTTTGCCCCTAGAAAATTTCCCAATTCTTTTTCATACAGACAGGAATGCTTGTGTTTACCGCAGGAAGTAATAAACAAAAGGAAATATTATGAGTGAAAACAATACAACACCCGACAGACCCGATAACCCCAATGGCGGCACATTGGCAGAAATTTTATTTAGTAGAGGTTATCTGGATAGTGCCGGGTATCATTTGGAAGAAGCAATAAGGGAGATGACAAGAGGCGCAGCAGAACAAGAAAATAAAGAATGGTTAGGTTTACAGAGAAAAAGATACAGCATAGAGGATGGATTTTTAAAAGAACACGAATTAAGTAAACAAGAAGTGTACAAACCGGGGTTAAGATTTACTTTGTGGGAGGAATATATGGTGGAATCAATCCAATTCATTGCTGACCAGGATCAGATCCTAAGCCCGTTAAGCGGAGGGAAATTATTCAATTATTTTTGCATCCGGGGCTTGAGTTCAATTTCTGCTAAGGAAAAATATAACATGTCTGCTTTTTCCCGGAAGCAATTACAGTTTTTTCGTCTTCCTTCAATGCCACCCAGAGCGACTTGTACTTCTTAAAGATGTTAGTCCAATTGATGCTCATAAACCGATTATATACGTCCGCAACAAACTTTTGGGGTTGGTATAACCGGCTACCGGATAAATAACCAAAAGCAAGTTAAGAATCTGCCTTCCACCCCCGAGGCGGACTGCCAAATGATTAACAGGTGGATGAGGGAATGGATACGCAAGCCGGAAGCCTGACCGGACCGGAAAAGATAGGTTTCAACTATTCTCCAAGCAGTGGGGTGTGACCTTTACCGGCGGATGATTTTCTTTGAATCTCCCGTAACTGTTTGAGTGAAATCCCTGAAACATAACCGTATTCTTTGGGTCTTCTCAGATTTTTTGCAGATTTCAGCAGATACAAAGCGCTATCGGAACTAATAGTAGATTCAGCAAAGTTATCGGTTATTGATGACAATTGTCCGTCCGGACTGTTTTCAAAATTGCCATCAAGCCAACCCTGCCATATCTGCGAGTCCACCCTCTTATCAGTTCCCAAACCTGATATTCTCTGATGTTCCGCATCTACCGCCTGACCCTGACTGATATCCAGCCTGTATGAAATGCGGTCTTCAACCGTCCAGGGTTTGTCCGGTTGATAGATCATGACTTGGTTGACGATTCCCCCTTCTCCCTTTTGGGTAACATCCAAAGACAGAATGAAGTTTTGGGTTCCGTCTGATAACCTTACATCGAACTCAGTAATTGCCGTGATATTTACTAAATCATCACCGCGCACAACTGTCACACTGAATTTATCCGGATGTTTTGCCGCCAGACCAATGGCAGCAGATCTCACTTCTTTTAATTTTTCTCCCGATTTTCTAAGATTGTCTGCAAATTTCCGGAAATAATCTTCCTCTGAGCCAGGACCACCGGGTACCAAAATATCTTTTGACATATAATTATTATAGGACTAAATGAAATATAAGTCAAAAAGTTTAATTGGAAGGATGCAGGGTGTCAGTTTTTTTCCCAGATACTGCTTGATAAGCCGATTTCCATGGTTTCTTCCTGAATGCCGGACGCAACTTCCTTTACGGCAAGTTTACCCAGATAATCTGCCAGACGCCTTCTGGGAATTAAAACCCTATTACCAGTGTCCGGGTGATAACGCATTTCCAAACGCCGGGAAACCGGGTCCTGAGCGGAAAATAGTACCGATCGGTTTCACAGATCAACAGGCTGGCAAACGAAGTGGGAAGGGTTAATTTCAACACACCCCCGAGGTGGGTAAATTATGAGGAAGTTATAATTTCCGTTTGAGGAATACCCTGCCGGATCCAGACTTCCGCCGAACCTTTACGAGTAGACGGGTTTGAATTTAAATATTGCTCAACCAGCCCGGCCAAATACCCCCTGATTTCCGGTGGCAGTTTATTACCTTTCTGGGGCTGGCAATCGAACTCCACTGAAAAATCAGTATCGGCTTCGGCCGCGGTAACGACAGATACGGCGATATTTCTTTTCGGTAGTTTCAGAGTCTCTGCGATAATTGAAGCCACCTCCATCCCCTGTCCAGCATACGGGTTTCTTTCCAGGCTGCCTTCCGTTTCCAGATTTTGCGCGCCTGCCTGTTCGATCATTGCAGGCGAGACTACCAGGGCTAGCCGCGGCTGGTAAATGAATTTCGTCAACCCGGCCACATTATCCAGTTCCTCCGGCTTCTGGGGTACTGCATAATTATTCCTTTCTACCAACAGAAAAGTGGTGTCCTTCCACAATTCCACCAAAGTTCTCTCCACGGAAATAACCGAATACCGGCCAAGAGATTGAGCTGCCATCCCGACAGCCCGCATTTGTTCCGGAGACGGAAAAAAAGCCTCCCTGCCGGGGAAGTCCGGGTATTCATTCGGCCCGGAAGTAAATGAAACTGATATCTGCGAATGCGGTCCGCTTGCCGTGACTATTCTGATCTCTCTGTCCTCGGGATCCGGAACCTGCAATTTTTCCCGGGTGGTATCAAGGACCCTGCCGCCTAATTCCCCTACTTCACGCTTCCGTGCTGCGGAAAGACCTGACCAGACTGCAGTGGGAATTTCAAGCGTACAAAGCGGCATATTATCCATCATTATATCCCATTCAAGCACGGACCCATGCCGGGTTATGGGGTCCTGGGAGGAAAAAAGGCTTACTCATCCAACTCCAGCCGCCTGCATAGACGGAGCAGGAGTCCAAACAGTACTTTTCGCTTTTTATTGAAATCCCGATGTATTAACATTAAGCTCAGGAAGATGTTCAGTGAATTACCACCGGAATGGGAAGGAAAGCTGGTGGAAGAAATGGCGTTTGTCCGAGAAAACGGTTTTTATCTTTTTGATCCGGAGACCCTCCAATCCACCCCAAAATCATTATCCATATTGCTGACAGCGGATGAGGAGTGGAGAGATACACTGGGGGAATTTGTGAAACGGGCAATTCCTTCAGACCTGAAAGACAAAATATATTTTCAGCCACCGGAGGGATATCATGTTTCTTTGCAGTGGAGTAAGGAATTCCCCCAGGAGGAATTGAGAGATCTGACGGCGGAGCTTGAAGATTATTTTAGGAATATCGATAAAATCCTGATCACTCTATATGGCTTATATCCTTCCGACAATAACTTCCAACTGGTGGGCGGGGCGAGTGAGATCATCCGGAATTTCCGGGCAGAGCTGACAACTATCTATGAGAAACATGGAGCCAAGCCAAAGCTGGCAAGAGATAACGGAATGACGTGGATCTCCGCCGCCAGGATATTGCAGCCGTTTTCAAAGAGTGAAATTGAGCAGGCGATACAGGAAACAGGAAAAGAAATATTTACGGATGTCTCATTTTCTACGGCAGTCCTGACCTTGAACGATGCCATGTTTTCCAGTCAAAATTCGGAAATATTGGCACGGGTGAAATTGAAGTAACGGAGGCCGGCATTTACCTTACACACATAAATATGGGAAAAACAGGAAGCACCCAGAGAGAATAGCTTACTAATTTTGGACTCGCGGCTTGAGCTCGATTTCGGCTTTGAAGTTATCGAATTTCACACAGAAATGCCCGAATATTCCCGACGAGGCACGCCTACTAGGTGGGGAAATACAGGTATAATGACAATATGGGTGAGCCGTTAAATGAGGCCAGTGAACCGGCATATGACAGGCAGATAGAAAATTTCAGGCGCACCATCCCTAATCCCGACCGGAGAGCGGCGATTGAGCAGGCCAGCCGGAAAAGAGAAGAATTTTTATTGAAAGTCTGGCGCGAAGAACGGTCCAAACTACCCGCCGACCTGATCACCAAACACAGCCTGGAAAAAGGGCTGGACGGGTGGAACAAGTATTTGCACCTGGGTTTTGAGCAGGACGAATACAGAAACCGTTTCGGGTTTGAAGACTGGTCGGCAAAATTTCTGGCACAGATGCTAAGAGCCGTCGGGGATGACAAAGAAATTCTAGAAAAATACGGCAGGAAATGGTATCAGGAACACCGCCACGTGAAGAATAGTTTTTACGAACACTATTTTGTTAAAAGTTCGGGCGTTGATCCTGAAATCTGGTGGGGGAGAATCGCCCAATTTGATCCGGACAGCATGCTTGCGCATTCCGTCTCGCGCGAAGCTTTGAAAAAAATAATAAAAAGCGGAGTGATCGGGCGAAGCGCTTATTCCACAGTCGCCATGTGCCGGGACAGAATAGTATATGACAGCGGTTATGTCATAATTTTCCAGGCAAAAGACCTGCAGGCAGCAGGTTACCCACTTCTGAGCATCGGGGAAGACCCCAGGGACGCAAAAATATTAAGAGAAGTCCGCACCCCCATGCCTATCGATATCAGACTGGCAAGATACATAGCATTAACGAGCGAAATCCCGGACAGGCACAATGCTTCAAAAGCGCAAATTGCCTATTCATATTTCGGCGAAGAATATTTGAGAGACCTGCAGAGAATTTAAAATCAAACACCGGGAGTTTGTATGTATACCCCACCTCAATTCGGTGTGCAACTTCTGCATATCTATTTTGGAATTTGAAGTTAAATTAATTCCTGAAAGCTGTCCGGCCGGGTTCCTATATCCGGACTTAGCGCCGCGGTCAAAAAGTTTATCGTTTTTTCTGATAATTCAATCCCGGCGGCTGCCAGCTGCTCTTTCAACACCAGTCCTCCAACCGCTTGCCGGATAGCAAACGGCAAAGCCGTTTTTACACAATAATCCAAGTAGCCTTCCTTATATAAAGGAATAAAACGGTCGTCTTCATCTTGGATTTCGAACACGCGGATATTGTTCCCCGCATCCGGCAATTTTTTGACGTAATCCAAATCCAGACAAATACGTGAACAGTCTATAGTCTTTTTGCCGGAGGGGAGATCGAATTCCACCACCACCCTCCCGTGGACTGCGGCATAAAGGGAGCAGGTGCGCTGCTGGCCGTCCAGAATAAAATTGAGGATCTCGGTACTTCGGGGCCTGGACGGAACTATCCCCAATTCCGGCATATCCCGATAAAAAAGATTGTATTTGGCCGTGGCTTCCCAGAAGAAAAAACTGCCGATGGGGTATTCCTTGTAAATGCTGTCCAGAAGACGTTCGGTTTTCCCTCCATGCTTCTCTGAAATAATGTGGTCGACCTCGTGGGGGTAAATTGCATTAGCTTGATTTAAGAAGCAGTACTCACATTTTCCATTTGCTCGATCAAGTACTAATTGCCTGAGGTCTTCAGGAATGTGGGTACGGCTCATTACGAACGTATGGGTAGACGGCGAGCTCGGGCTTTTACTAATGTCATAAAGTGATTTGTTGTCTGAAATCTGTCTAACTCAACCACCTCTAGTTCTGTTAGCTGACTCGAACGATTTTTATCCAATAGCTCGCTCAATCTTTCCTGTGCCTTTTCTGATGCTTGAAAGTTTGCGATCTCAGAGGTTGAAGGTCCCTTTGCTAGAAAATTTATGACTTCATCGTAGATAGGACTTAAGGTTGGTTCAAGTTCTCTTAGACCAAGTTCCAATATCTCTTCAAGATGCTCTTGCATTGGACGTAACTTCGCTTCCAGCCCATCTGATACACTAATTGTTAATTCGGCCATAAGTTTACATCACCTCCATTCTCCTCATAATATTACACCCCCCACTTTTGAAATCCTAATTCTACAAGTACACGAATATCCAGAAGCCAATCGCTGAACTTCCAACTAACTCATACGGTGTCTGTTCCGTGGCCTTAAAAACCTTAATTCTTTTCAATATCCACACCCATATGAGTAGTCTTGTTCCTCTGCTTGCTCCTGACAGTTTGACGTGGCTGACTCCCCATTTGGATTTGGTAACTGACTTTTGGAGAGATCACTCTCTGGCTGAGATAATTGAGTATTTTGTGTTTGTTCCCGTGCTTGCAAATAACTAGCGACCATTTCGTCTTTGGCGGCCTTTTCGTACTCCTGACGTAATCGGCGGCGACTTCCAAGCCTCCAGCTTTTAGCGTATAGATCAGGCCTTTGTAGACTTCCGAATCGTGATCGGTCAAGGCCGCTTGATAGAAACTCTCACGGGAAAACATGAGTGGAATTATATAATTATTACTTAATAAAATCAAACTATAGGTTTTATTTTTAGAGGGGGTTTTGAATTTATAATTTGACCATGATCCCCGTCGCGTCGTCTGAATGCTTGAACCTGGTAAATACCCAATCCGGATCCGCGTCTTCGCTTTCTCTTTTCAGGTTTATCAATTTTTCAAATCCCCCTTCGAGATAATTTTTCATCAGAAAGTCCCTGTATACACTATCCGTCAATTGACGGCCCTGGATCTCCAGCCCGTCTGTCCCGGCCAGTACGGCCATTTTTTCCGACAGGTCAACTATTCCCGTCTGGATATATTTCTCCACTTGCGGATCGCCGTTTATCAAACCGGAACCCGAACCGTCCGGATTATTGTTTCTTCTCTGATACATTTCGTATACGGCTAGTTTGACATTATCCTCTTCCCGGGCAAGGCGAAGGCTTATTCCCCTTTCCAAAGCTGACTGAACTAGCAAGGCAAACATTTCGTCGTCAAACTTTTTATTCCTATCTTCCGTAATCAGATCCGACCGGCCGTCCCTGCCATAGACTACAACCCAGGTATCCCCCACGTGGGCGAATTCCAAAGTCATTTTTTTCAGATCGATCTTAAGGACGGTGGCCATGGCCGCGGGCAGGGAATGCGTATCTGCCAGATCGCCTCCAAGAGCAACCGCCTCCTGCAGGAGGCCGGTGTTTAAAGACAAGAGCAAATTTTTGGGAGTAGCGGCAAAATCGCTTTGGGGAAAATGATTTTTTAAAAACCCGGAGGCAAACCTGGCACCAGTGACTCCTTTTAGTTTTTCCAAGGGACGAAGGCTCGTCGTACCATCGAAAACCCCTATCCACAATACGTCTTCATTCAGCACAATGGCAAAGCTATCTTCATTTGGCTTACCTTCCCCATTTGGCACCGTGCTGGCGGATAACTTAATCCCGGTCCCTTCAAGCGCCGTCTCCGGAAAGAAATAATCCTGCAACTCACCGCCATCGTATGCAAACAATTTCTTCATCCTGTAAATTTTATAACAAACAAGAGGTGGAAAGATGACAATAATTATTTAAGATTCAGGATTCAAGATTTAAGAATTAAGATCTTTAGGTTGATTAGGAGACTTGGGAAGAAGAGGCGGGGTGCTTTTGGATCACGACTGAAAAGTCGGAAGAACTTTCGCCTGAGACCAATACACCACTGCCCAAGCCTGCATACCAGGGTTCTATGCAGACATAATCTTCCGGCTTGTCTGACCACAGGATCCATTTAACCGGTCCGGGATCCGTTTCCATTGAATATTTATTTGCACCGATCGTAAAGTCTACACTGCTTAACCCCTGCCCGTCCAATTTGACTGATTTTTTGGGAGTGAGGGGAAAATGAGGCTGTAACTCCTGCGTCTCTACTGAAAACCCTTCCCGGGCATCGAGATATGGATGCAGGGCGTGGCCGATCTCTTTGGGGCTGTCCGTATGATTAGTAATCGTGGCCACTATCTGCAAACCGGATCCCAGAAGCTTTATTTCATATTCTTTCACTCCGGCAAAATCAAACTCTGACGGGCCGATAAATCTACTGAGAGTGATACTATCTGCACTTTGTTTTGAAACAGTCCAGTCCACCAGCCTGTCCGTCCCGTGGGAGGGCATCCTTTGCGGTGAATAAAGATTTCCCCAGCCTGTACCTTCAACCGGACCCGGAGTCGGCCCCAAAACGGGTAAGCCGCCGCGCGTGGGATTATCCAAAGTCCTGGGATACAACACGTCCTGACCATCGATAACCAACCGGTTTACAAATGCTCCCCTGGGATCTATTTCCACCTCCACGCGGCTGTTTTTTAATACCAACACTTCACTATTCTGCTCTTTGGTTTCGGCCTCGCTCATTACATATAATATTACCAGCTTTACCGGAGATCGTCAATATTATAGGTTTATTTTAACTTGAAGCATTTAACCTTCTACCTAATGCCTGAGCCTTGTTTGCCAGCCTGATGAACGCGGGCTGGGAGCTGTAATTTGCTGCCTCTTCCAGTCTGATCCACTTGAGCTCTTTTGATTCATGGCTGACGGTGTATGGTTCGTTCATGTCCGCTGTCAAAATGAACCGGATATCGTAGTGGTCATGCCCAGGTATATTATTCCCCGGAGGCATGGGGTGGATATCAACATCAAAAATACCACCGTTGCCGGGAACCGACCGCAATGATTTCAAACTTGACTCTTCCTCAGCTTCCCTAAAAGCCGTTTTAAAAACGTCCGGGTTTGAATCGGAATGCCCACCGAATTGAAACCATTTATCGACGACAGGGTGGTGCGTCAATAGCGTATATTCAAATTTCCTGTCTACCACGATAGCTGAACCGGTGACATGACCAAGCGGGAAATCATTGTCAAAACATTCCGGGTGCAATTTCACAAAAACTAATATTTCCTGCCGGCATTTTTCTTCATTAGCGTCTGCCGTCTGATAATTATTCAACAGCTCAATTAAACCATGCCTTCTTTCCATAGGATGATTTTACTCCCCTTTTAAACAAGGTTAAAAGTGAATATGCAGTTGAGCGTTGAAGGGATGTGGTAATACACTAGAGGTAATACGAAAAAGAAGAAACGGAATAATACCAGGAAATGGGCGGTGGCTGCCGTGGCGGCAATTGTATTGGGGAGTGTGCCGGTGGTAAAAAGAATTGTCAGACCGGGGGAGTTGGTGGTGGAGGTAGTGGACGGGGATACTTTTATTATCCAGAACAGGCAGCCGATTAGGCTCTATGGGGTGGACGCGCCGGCTGTGGAAGACTGCATGGGAACGGAAGCCAGACAAACCCTGAAGAAAAAAATACTGGGCAAACGAGTGGTAATAAAAGAACCTTTGTCTGATGGGAGGGGAAGGATCATGGCTTTGGTTTACCTGAAAAAGGAGCTGGTAAACGAGACGCTGGTAAAAAACGGGTTGGCTATGTACCGGCGGCAAGCAGGAACGGAAAAGGAAGCGATGAAAGCGGCCAACGAATATGCAAGAAACAAGGGTGCCGGGATTTACGGGCCGGAATGCTACCAAAAGGAACCGCCGGATACAGAATGCGCAATAAAGGGAAATCTGGAAGGAGACAGGGGGGAGAAAATATACTATGCCCCCTCTTGCCCTTATTACGTGCAGGTGATAGTGGAAAAATTTATGGGGGAGAAATGGTTTTGCAGTGAAAAAGAAGCGAGGGAATCGGGGTTTACCAGATCGAGTGATTGCCTGGGAAGCGAGAGGGATTAGGATCCAATAGCAGGTCAGATGACGGACTTGAGAAAATATCTCTTTACCTCATCCCATTTTAAGGGATCAACCATGTCCGGCATTTCATCGTCTTCGGCATCCGAAAAATAGACCAGGGCTTTTTTGAGCATTAATTCCCGCTCCTCCAAGCGGCCGAATTTTTGATCATAATAATCGAACAACTTATCGAGGCCGAACTTTTTGGCCAGGAAATATAAATCCACAAAATCACGCTTGGTGCTACGACTGATAATGGTTTCCAGCTTCATGGCTGCCAGATCTTCCAGCCCTGCAATTTTCAATCCCCGGTATTCCCCAAAAGCCCCCATAAGAGGATATTTGTAATAGAAAAGTGCCATTTTTGCTCCTCCGATATAGCCCTCCAAAGTCTGCCAATCCCGGCTGAGAAGCTGAAAGCTGTGCCCGGATTCCCATTTCATCTGCCACATGCTTTCATCAAATTCATGAGGAGTGAACCAGTCCAAGTCCCGCGATTTCCTATGACCCAGCCACAAAGCTATGGCCGTGCCGCCCCCCAAATATGTATCCTGAGGGAAATCACCGGATGCCAGAGAATCCAAAAGCGTTTTGGTGGGTAAAGGCAAGACCTGGGAATTCACGAAAGACGAAATACACGGCGCCAATAATTGGCCGATTTCGGTGACAATTTAATACCCGGAAGCATCCTTTTGACCCGCTTCTTTCCAAACACCCGGAAGAGCCAGTCTACCGCACGTTTATCGCCTTTTTCCAAGATGCGGGCGGAGTAGTAACGGGGGTGCTTTTTGGGGGCGGCTTTTTTGGGATCGATATCCCAAAAGTACTTCTGAATATGACTGGTCATTCCCATATTTAAATTATAACATCCGAGAACTGTAAGCGGGCTCTGCCTCCCGGGCTGATAAAGCCAAGGGGTTAGATATATCCAGTGATTGCCTGGGAAGCGAGAGGGATTGAGATATGAGACCTGCCTACCCTCCTAACAGAGGGTAAACCGGAAAGCTAGTTCTGGGTTTAAGGTGCCGGGTATTGATTATTCAAACTTTATATAATGTGTTGATGGAGTGGGGAGAGACGATGATCAGCTCACGGGAGAAATTGCACCCGGAGCGATTTGAGAAATTCCGGACGGAGGTCTTTTCCCTGAGACTGTTAAAACCGCACGAGAGAGAAAGCGGAGATGAATTCCGGGAGCAGTCTGAAAAAGCGGAGAGGGATTTACATATCCTGGAATTGGGATTCCGGGATCCGGACTATATTGCAGATGCAATACGGATTTCCGATACCCTGACTTCATTACTGCCATTTACCAAAAGCGGCCGCCTGAAAACCGAGGTGAAAAAAATCTGCGGAAGAAATTTCCGGATACTGGAGAAGACAGCCGATGGAGATGACCTTTTTTTAAAGATAAGAGCGCTAAATATAGCAGCCAGGCTGGAGGGTAAAAAAAGCAGCCAGCTACTGGAAAAAAAAATTGATTATCTGATCAATGGTTACCGGGAAAGTTTGCAGCCGGAAAACAAAGAGCCTTTTCAATTCTATATAGAGCCTCTGGTAAAGCTTGCTGAAAATGGCAGAGGTCATGCAAGAGATCAAGCCAGGGAGGCATTAATGAGAAGTTTTTACAATCCTGATTTTAATCCGAATTGCCGGGACCCAAATTTCCGGTTTGGTTTTGCGACGGAAGCTATTACCAGAAGGCTATGGGGTGACGGCTTCCCCAAACTTAATGAAATGATACAAACAGCGCTTGAGGAATATGGATTTGATTATGCAGATTACAGACTGAAATGCTTCGGCCAGAAAAAGCAGGCTCCGGAAAAATACCATTTCAGATATACGGAGGACGCGGCACTCCGGCTGGAAAAGGCCGGGCAGATAGAAGCCAAAAGACCGGGGATAACCAGACAATATATTAAGGCCCTCCAGGAAAATCTTTACCAGAATAAAGTGAGGACTGATGATTTTGTCCAGGCAATTGATAATTATTATACCCGAGGGGATATGTATCACAGCGCAAGGGAAGAATTGGCGGATATTACGGATCTGAACCGGAAACAAATAGATAAATTCATAGATTCATGGAAACAGGACGGAAAAATCAGTTTTATCCGAGGGCTTGAATACGCGGAAAAAAATCTGCAGGCTGTATCCAAACTGGAAGCCGAAATACCGGGGATTTGCCGGATATTGAACAAGGAGTTTAATATATGCGACTTTGCCAGGTATCCCAAGCGGCTGATGCTGGAACAGTACCGTTTACGCGATAACGGGGATATACCATATGGCATAGCCATATATCCTTATTTGGACTGGAACGGGGCTTTTTATCTTGACCGGGAAACGCTTGATAAATTCCACGGCCAACTGGACGGCAGATACACCCTCCGGGTGGTGGAAGCCCGGATGGTGTCGGATGCGGTAAAGTCACTAATCAGGTTCAATAAGAGATACGCTGCCAGGATCTCCTTTGCCCTGGTGGCCGGGCATGGTAAACGGGACGGGATCGAATTTAGCGGAGCGGATAACAGGATCCTGCTTAGCGAGCACCTGACCGGGCCGGGCGGAGCAAGAATAGCGGATTTTTTTGTGCCTAATCCGACGGTCATACTAGAATCCTGCTCTACGGGCGCAAAAAAAGGCATCGGCCAGGTATTGTCCCGGGTGCTCAAAGCCCACGTAATCGCCCCGACTATCCCAACGTCCTTGACCAGCCTAAATGCCGAGTACGACAAATCGGGACAGTTGAAACTAAGTGCCGAGTATGCGGGTAGAAATTCAAAAAGTCATTATTCCGCAGGAAGGAGGGATGAGTAGAATTCCGGGTTAATCAGTTAATGGTGTTTAAGATTCAGGATTTGGGGCGAGTGCTTGGGTGGAGAACTTCCGGGGCGGAAGACAGCCGCAAGGTTACTTGGACCGGGGTTTGTCCAGAGAAGGAGGAGCAGAAATTATCGGCCCTTTGGTCAAATCAATTTCTGTCTCAAAAGAGAGGGCTGCCACGTGATTTCCGTGGCCGTCAAAGATATCCGCCCCTGCGTTACCTTTTCCCCAAACTTCCCCTCTATGCGGGACACCCATTATATACCCTTGTTCTTCCAAAACTTCTTTCAGCTCCTGAAAGTCTTTATATCCTTTTTTGTATATAATACCCTCAAGTTGTTTATTTACATGACCCGGGTAAGTAATTGCATCGACGGTAAAATTACTTTGGGTAATTCCAAACTCTGAAGAGCTGGGAGTTTTTTGGTGTGCATTCCTTCCCCGTTTAAATAAACGGGCTATATGCCTGGGTACACGGGGTTCATCTTGGTCCATACGAATATTATATTATTAGTGTAAACCTAACCGGCGGCGAGCTTGAGACCCTGGAGCAGATTGTCCTCGACTTCGATTTCTCCTGACATAACTGTGGCTGAGGTAGCTTTATTACCTCTCTCACCGGGTACGAAAATTTCCTCCACCCCGGGCAGTTTCCTGGTGCTTTTTACTTTTTGAGCCATTTGCGAGACTTGTTTTTTGAACAAATCCACATCCGTCAGCAAGCCGGGGTCGATTACCATGACCAGGTTTCCCCAATTGGAAGCCGTGTCGCCAAAACCGGTGAATGAAGCAGCAACCAAAGGTCCGGTGAGAATCTCCACCATCATCGAAAGTCCGGCTCCTTTGTAATTTTTATCAAAAGGACGGATTGCACCATCCATGGCTTTCGCCGGATCCGTGGTCAGGTGGCCTTCGCTGTCGTACGCGATCCCTTCAGGGATGCTTTTGCCTGCAGTTTTGGCTTCTATCAAGCCGAAATATGCCATAGCGGATGTGGCCATATCCAAGACAACGGGATCGTTTTCCGAGGGCATACCCAGGGCCAGCGGATTGGTGCCGAAAACTGCCTCGAATGAACCGTGGGTATTTACTGTCTCGGGAGAACCGGCAAAGACGAGCCCGATATAATTCTGCCTGGCAATATGATCGGCGAAATAGCCGATGGCGCCGGTGGAAGTGGAAGTATTATTTGTACCCACCATACCGAAACCGTGCTCTTTGGCTTTTGCCAGCGCCAGATCCATAGCTTGTTTGAGGACCACCATGCCCTGATTGTGGGAACCGTCCAGCAAGGCTGACAGTTTCGTGTCTTTGACGACTTTGATTTCTCCTGCTTCGGAGCTTTTGGGCAAGCCTTTACCGATGAGCTTGACCACTCCCTGGTTGTTTCCCCGCAATTGGGCGTACATCAGGACTTCGGAAATGACAGCGATCTCGCCTTCATTGTACTGATATTTATTCA
>Ga0209641_10000033_pt1 | contig 90416 bp, 87 predicted proteins | sample RifCSP16_1_FD_184022 | JGI IMG/M metagenome (GOLD analysis project Ga0209641, IMG submission 184022) | Soil microbial communities from Rifle, Colorado - Rifle CSP2_sed 16_1 (SPAdes) (version 2) | ecosystem: Environmental > Terrestrial > Deep subsurface > Rock core/Sediment | place: Rifle... | reverse complement strand
CATGACGACCTCCTTTCTAAACCATTAGGGGTAACCCTAACAGGAGGTCGTTTTCTTTGCAATGGCTTCGTTTTTACCTGTACTGAAGAAATACTCTGATGTAAACTAATTCGCTGATACTTTAAGAAACTCTTGTCAAGTGTTAGTCTCAAATTATTTAATAGGGATTTTATACTTAGCGAGAACTCCTGCTATTTCCGTAGCGGCCGCTTCCAAGGTTATTGAGTCGTTTCCGGATGATGGCTCCACCACTCTTTCGTAAATATCATTAAGTTGAGTATTTATGCCAGTCGGACCGTCATTCGTATCAGTTTCCAAATACCAGCTTTTTGCGTTAGTAGCCAGTGCAGTAACTGAACCAAGTACTGGATCATCCTTCCATATCTGGGCCATGTCAACTCGTGGAGAGATTCGCTCAATATTGGTTCTTTGTTTTAAATTGTGATTTAATTTTTCTATAGACTCGCTCATAGACATAAATTTAATAAAGTCCCAAGATATATCCTTATTTCGACTCCGGTCCCAGACGCCTTCTAACCAATAGGATGCATAAGAAAAATCGGGATCGGTCGGTTTTTCTTTGGCTAATTGCGGCAAAAGCACGGCCCTGAACTTCAGATTTGGATTTTCTTTAGCAATATCAAAAGCCCTCCTTGTTGGACCAAAATACATTGCAACCTTCCCCCGCGCGAACGCAAGTGTAGAGTCGGGTAGTGTTTGATCCCAAACACCATCGCTTTTGAAAAGTAAATAATAATCTAGTGAACTTTTAGCCCTTTCGCCAACTGGATTGGCAAGTGACGCTCCGTTTTGAATCATCATTAAAGCTAATATGTCCGACCAATGATCTACGTTTTGTGTAAAACCCATAGGGATACCTGCCTGGATTATCACTCCATCCTCTCTTTTTTGTGTAAAGTCCGTGGCAAGGACTCTTAGTTCGTCCCAAGTTTTCGGAGGAGTTCGAGCCGAAGACGTAAAGATGTCCTCGTTGATAAATAAAGTTAAGGCATCGAACTCCAAAGGTATACCAACAATACCTTTAGTGGTAGTTAAATCGCTAACAATAACCGGATAAAAAGTTTTTGAAAACTCATCCGATGACATTACTCCAGATGGCAGGGTGGAAAGTTCGTTAGCAAACATAGGCGGCCAACTGTTATGTATTTCAAAAATATCCGGACCATTACCGGCGGCAAGAGAATTAGTAAGTCTTTCTCTGTAATCATTGGGGGGTTGTTTTACGTATGTTATTTTAACTCCGGGATTTTTTTCCTCATACTCCTTGATAAGCGGTGTTACGTCGACTTCCTCTAAACGCATACCCCACCAAACAATTTCACCTTTCTGGCCAAAAAGCTGGCCTCCTCCCAAGTCTCTGAATTTAATAAAAAAAAATATAAGTCCGGAAAGGACTAGGAGCAGCACTGCCAATACAATAATTATTTTAGGAAACTTTTTTTTGGGAGATAAATTTTCTAATTTTTTTTCGGGTTCAGGTGGTTGGTTTGGAGGAACGTCCGGGCTTGAGCCTTCCTGAGAACGGGGGCTTTCAGGTTCTATAACATTTAAGGGTGATTGCGGCAAAGGACTTCCTACGCCTTCGTTTTGTACACTTGCCGTTTCGGCCTTTTCTTGATTTTGAGTGTTATCCAATTTTTCAACTTCTGAAACTTCTACAACCGGGTTTTGTGGTCCTTTTTGGAGTTCCTGAGAAAAAACGTTACCAGAACTGGGTTCCGACTTATGGGGTGCTACCCCATATATTTCTTCCACACTGAAACGAGGTTTATCTTGAGTCCCATGTTCCCGAAGCGGCGACGGGTTTTCTCCCTCCGTCTCTGAAACCGGTTCGCTCTTTATATTCTCTTCTCCGGATTGGCCGACCCCGCCTTCGTTTTTACCTGGAATCGTTTGTTGATTAGAAAGTATACCAGAAGTTTTTTTGTCGTCGTTCATTTTAAAAATAACGCTTAAAAAAATAATATTTAGCCCTATTTACTCTTAACATGATATCATACTACAAACTGTATGTTGAGCTTAAAATTAAAATTCCGACTTAAAAATATTTCGAAAATCTTTGATTCCAAAATCTTTAAAATTCTAGTTGCAGTAAACTCGCTAATATTTTTCATAATAATTCTACTCGCAGGTTCTTATTATTTTTATTACTGGGGAAGAATATTTCCAAACGTTTATATTGCCGGAATTTCTGTTGGGGGAAATACTCCTGAAAAAACAATTACTATTTTATCTAAAACAATTGCACCTATTGAGACCATCGTTCTTAGAGATGACAACCAGGAATTTCAAATTAAAACATCGGATATTGAACTTGCCTACGACTATACAAAAACCGTGTCCTCGGCTTACGATCTCTATCGAACAGGGAATGTGGTCTATGATTCGTTAGGAAGAGTCAACCTCCTTTTTAAGGGAACTGGTCTGGGATTACGTTACGAAATTAACTCGGAAAAACTTCAAGAAATTCTGTCTGTAATCGCAGGGCAGGTTTCGCAAGACCCGACATATCCTGCTGCCTTAATAGTAGATAATCAAATAATTATAGATGCAGGAAAAGCGGGGAGAGAGGTTGATTTAGAGAAACTTTTAATAGATATAGGACATAATTTGGCTTTTGCACGTAACCGAAGATTATCAATTCCCACGACTATCATCAATCCGGTATGGTCGGATAACAACGTCGCTCAAATCAAAATGCGAGCAGAAAATTTAATTGGAAAGTCCTTAAATTTTACTTTTGAACACCAAGTTTTTTCCTATGCCGAAGCCGATTTAGTGAGTTTTCTGGATAAGGATAATGGTTTTAACTTATTAAAAATTACCCAAGAAGTTGAAAAAATCGAAAAACAAGTTAACCGTGAACCGGAAAATTCGGTTTTTGTATTTAAAGAAGGTAGGGCCGAGGAATTTGTAGCCTCTAAAGATGGGGTCGGGGTCGATAAACAAACACTTGCAAATGCTTTCACAGATAACATTAAAGTCCTGGAGACTGGTCTGGAAACATCAGTTAGTGTATCTTTACCTGTTGTAACTACTTCTCCGGACATAACTACATCTGAAGTCAACAACCTGGGAATTAAAGAGTTAATAGGACGAGGTGAATCTAAATTCGCGGGGTCTATTGCCTCAAGAATTCACAACATAGGGCTTGCTTCTTTGAAATTTAACGGGGTCTTGGTAGAACCCGGAAAGGAAATCTCTTTTAATGATATTCTTGGAGACGTATCCTCCTATACCGGCTACAAACAGGCTTATGTTATAAAAGACGGAAAAACTGTTCTTGGGGATGGCGGCGGAGTTTGCCAAGTTTCTACTACTCTTTTTAGAGCAATTCTGGATGCGGGTTTGCCGGTTGTTGAAAGAAGGGCTCACTCCTATAGAGTGGGTTACTACGAGCAAGATTCTCCGCCGGGTCTTGACGCAACAGTCTACGCCCCAACAACAGACCTGAAGTTTAACAACGATACGCCAGGATATCTTCTTATTCAGACTCTCTTTGACCCAAAAAAATATGTGTTAGTTTTTGAAATATACGGAACAAAAGATGGAAGGATGGCTTCAATAACCAAACCTGTCGTTGGTGGAGTTACTCCTCCACCAGAAGACCTTTATATTGACGATCCTACACTACCCACAGGAGTAATCAAACAAACCGATTATAAAGCTTGGGGAGCCAAAGTCACTTTCAGCTATAAAGTCGAGAGGGGCGGACAAATAATTTTCGAAAAAACATTCTTATCAAATTATCGTGCTTGGCAGGCTAAATTTTTAAAAGGAACGGGACCTACTTAATCCCTATAACTTTATAGATTAACGTATATTCTGGCCTTTTACGAGACAATTATTACAGATTTTTGAGTTTTGCCAATTATCAATAGACTCAATTACTCTAAGTGTTTCCAAATAGTTTCTCCATGCGGGACTTTTACTGCTCTCTGCCTCCAATAAATCTACATTCCCATCTTGTATTTTTCTTTGAACCACCAACCTCTCCTTAGAACCTCTTTCATTTATACTGCGAATGTCAAAATCAATTATTATATTGTTCATACTAAGAACCACGTGTGCTGTTCTTGAATTCTTATCATCACCCAATCCTAGTGCAACCGCTACAGTCAATTCGTACGTTTTGTTTTTTTCATTTATTCCGAATAAATTTCTAAATCTTTTTGAGGGCTTAATAACGCTTGAACCACACGACACTTCATCAAAGTAGGAACAATCTTTTTGTATCTCTAAAAAAGCAACGGCAGCTTTTCCCCACAGCCCATTTAATGGCGGTTTTGGATCTTCTTTCTGTCTACTATTAGGGTCAAAGATATCAAGCCCAAGTCTTTCGCTCTCGGATAAAAATCCAAGAGGGTCCCCCGCTCCTGATGTGCTAAGTGTGTGTAAAATCTTCTCATAACTCATTAACACAATCCTCCGCCTTTAAGATAAAATGTCTTAGTTAGTCTTGTAAAGAACTAAATTATATAATTAGATCCATGGAAACGACTGCTCTCATTGCATCAATCGAACAACTTTATTTATCTTGGGGATATTTGATAGTTTTTTTGGCAACTCTCATCGAAACATCTCCGCTGGGTTTTACTATTCCAGGCGGACTGTTTATCGCTCTGGGAGGGTTTTATTCGTATGGAAACCCAGCAGAATTAGTAATTGTGGTAATATCCGGAAGTTTGGGAATGCTTTCGACTTTCTGGATCTCTTACTTTCTTGGGAAAAATACTGGAAATTCTCTTGCCAAACTTTTTCATCAAGAGGTCAATATTAAAAGGGCAAAAATATTACTTGAAAAACACGGCCCGATAATTTTGACAACATCACTCTTGGCTAGTTTAACACGATTTTGGATAGCTTATGTTGCAGGAACACAAAGATACAACTTCATTAAATTTTCTTTCTATGCCCTGGTCGCGTCACTAACCTGGAATTCGCTTTTTGTAATAATTGGTTATTTAGCCGGAAGCGAGCGACAAAACCTAGAGGCGGGTTTGGCCAGGCTTGGAATACTGGCGTGGGGAATAGTTCTTGTGGCTATTTTAATAATTTACTCAAAATCTAAAAAGGAATTTTCTCAAAAAAATAATTAGCATTTGGGCTTTATGATAATTTTAGGAATAGAAACATCTTGCGATGAAACGGCAGCCGCGCTAATAAAAGACGGTAAATTTATTTTATCCAACATTGTCGCTTCGTCCAGCCAAATACACGCTGAAGTAGGAGGAATAATCCCCGAGGAAGCAGCCAGGCAGCAACTTCTATCTATAATGCCTGTTGTTAATCAAGCTCTCTTTTTGGGTTTAGACTGGAAACCAAATTCTCAGCCACCACCTATTGATGCAATAGCGGTTACAGCCGGAGGCCCAGGACTTATTGGTTCAATGCTTGTTGGTGTAGAGGTAGCCAAAACCCTAGCAAGCATCTGGGAAGTTCCCATTATTCCTGTCACCCACCTTCTTGCTCACGTCTACGCCAACTGGTTGACTGGTAAACCTTATCCTGAATTTCCGGCGGTTGTTTTAACTGTTGCCGGCGGTCACACCGATCTTTTTCTAATGAAGGGTCACGGTAAGTTCAAGTGGTTGGGGGGAACTCGAGACGATGCTGCCGGAGAAGCATTCGATAAAGCCGCAAGACTTTTGGATTTACCTTATCCTGGAGGACCTTCTATTCAAGGGGCGGCGGAGGGTGGAAATAGTAAGAAAATTCCCTTACCCCGTCCTTTAATAAACAGTAAAGACTTTGATTTCTCATTCAGTGGATTAAAAACTGCTATTCAAAGAGAAATTAAAAATAATAAAAGTATAAATAAAAAAGATTTTGCCGCCTCTGTCCAGGAAGCGGTTGCTGATGTTCTGACTTCAAAAACATTGAAAGCCGCCGATAAATACAACGTAAAATCGGTACTTATCGCCGGGGGGGTTGCTGCAAACCTGCGTTTGAGAGAACTTATTAATGAGAAGGCTGATATGCCAGTTTTTATTCCACCAGTTAAACTCTGCACTGACAATGCTACTTTTATCGGAAGTCATGCGTATTTTAATTATCACCCAATGAGTTGGTCAGAGATTGTCGCTATACCCGATGCTTTTGAGGCAATAAAGGTATATGGAAATCATAAAAATTGAAGGCACTAAACCTAACGAGCTCGAAGTAGAAAAAATTAAGTCTTTCCTAGACAAGGGAAAAATAGTCGTTCTTCCTACCGAAACGGTCTATACTTTTGCAACTGATGCAACCAACTTAGACGCTTTAAAAAAGATCTACGAGCTAAAAGGAAGGGATTTTTCGAAACCCTTACACGTAGTGGTTTCATCCATACGAATGGCACAAAAATATGTTTACATTACCCCCATAGCTGAAAAATTAGCCAAACGTTTTCTACCCGGCCCCTTAACTTTGGTTCTTAAAAAAAAGAAAGGACGGCTTCCCGATCTTCTGACATCGAACCTACCGACACTAGGAATAAGGATACCAGACCTACCTCTTAATAAAATTGTCTCAGAAAAATTAAAAGTCCCTTACACCACCACCTCGGCCAACATATCAGGCGAAGCTAACCCTTATTCTATAGAACAAGTACTCAAGCAACTTAGCAAAGAAAAACAAACTTTTGTTGATCTAATGGTGGACGTTGGCTCCCTACCCCAACTAAAACCCTCCACGCTTATTGATCTGACACAATCGCCTCCGAAAATACTTCGGGAGGGCCCGATCTCCAAAAAAGATTTAGAAAAAGTAATAGGGAAAGTAATTTAATGTTCTTAGCATTGATTTAATTTCAGTTAAACAGTGTCGGCTTTCTGGAATAATAATATCCGTGATGATATCATACCTTCATGGACAAAGTTTATGATCATAGAAAGTACGAGCAAAAAATATATTCTTTATGGGAGAAAAACGGTGCTTTTACTCCAAAGGTAGATAAAAGTAAAAATCCTTTTACTATAATAATGCCGCCGCCGAACGCAAACGATCCCCTTCATGTCGGGCACGCCAGAGAAGTTGCAACACAAGATATATTAATCCGTTATCACAGAATGAAGGGAAATTCTACACTTTGGCTTCCCGGTTCGGACCACGCCGGAATCGAGACTCAATATGTTTTTGAAAAAAAACTACGCGAAAAAGGAAAAAGCCGATCTGATTATGATCGCGATACCCTTTATAATATGATTTGGGACTATGTAAAAGATAATACCGGAGTGATGGAAAAACAATTACGACAACTGGGCGCCTCTTGCGACTGGAGTCGTTTCAAATTCACGCTCGATGAAAAAATCATAAAAATTGTCTATAAGACCTTCAAGAAATTATACTACGATGGACTTATCTATAGAGGAGAAAGAATAGTCAATTATTGCCCTTTGTGTGGGACAAGCTTTTCCCAACTTGAAGTAAATTACATCGAGAAAGAAGATGAACTTTACTACCTCGACTATGAAACGCTGACGATTGCCACCACTCGACCCGAGACTATTTTTGCTGACGTAGCTATCGCTGTTAACCCTAAAGATAATAAGTATAAAAAGCTTGTGGGCAAGGCTGCAAAAATTCCACTAATAAACAGAGAGGTTCCAATAATTACCGACAGATTGGTCGATTTAAACTTTGGTACGGGTGCTCTAAAGGTAACCCCAGGACACGATCCTGTGGATTTTGAAATTGGCGAGAAACACAATCTCTCCATCATTTCAGTTATCGATATGGAGGGTAAAATGATAAACACCCCCGAAAAATATATTTCAATGAAAGCAAGTGTGGCACGAGAAGAAGTAGTCAAGGATTTAGAAGAAAAAGGCTACATTAAAAAAAGAGAGAGACTACACCACAGCGTTGGTGTCTGCTATAAACACAAAACTCCCATCGAACCAATTGTTTCCAAACAATGGTTTATAAAAGTAAAACCCCTTGCAGAAATCTCAAAAGCGGCGCTTAAAAAGGGTGAAGTAAAAATAGTTGCCAAAAAATACGATAAAATTGCACACCACTGGCTCAATAATCTCAAAGATTGGAACATCAGCCGTCAAATAGTATGGGGTATTAGAATCCCTGCCTGGCGCTGCGACAAATGCCTCGAGTGGACAATCACAGACGGAGTGGTCCCTAAAAATTGCGTAAGCTGTGGACACGAAAAACTAATACAAGACCCTGACACCTTTGACACCTGGTTTTCTTCAGGACAGTGGCCCTATGCTACATTGCTTGCGCAAAGTAGAATTTCCAATTTCCAATTTCCAATTTCCAAAAATGATAAAGCAAAATTTGAAGATTTTGACTACTTCTACCCAACTTCTGTAATGAATCCGGCTTACGATATATTACCCTTTTGGGTTATTAGGATGATAATGCTCGGACTTTATGCAACGACCCGTGTTCCCTTCAAAATAGTTTTACTTCACGGTCTGGTTAGAGACAGATTTGGGGTAAAAATAAGCAAATCTAAAGGTAATGTTATTAACCCTATTGAAATGATTAATAAATATGGTGCCGACTCGCTAAGAATGGCTTCTATCTGGGGATCACTTGTTGAAAATGACAGTTCTCTTTCTGAAGACAATATTCGGGGTCAAAGGAATTTTGCAAATAAAATATGGAATGCTGCCAGATTTATATTCTTGGAAAGCGTGGCTAAAAGAGGAGGCTATTCAAAAGCCCCAACAACGAAAAACAGCTATGACCTAAAAATCATTAAACAACTTCGAGTAACTACTAAAAAGGTGACACGACTTCTCGAAAAATATAGGTTAAATGAAGCTGCCGAAACACTTTATGACTTTTTTTGGAATCAATTTGCAAACGATTATTTAGAAAAAACGAAATCGAGAAGAAAAGATGCCCAAAAAATATTAGATTTTGTTCTGCAAGAATCTTTAAAACTACTTCATCCCTTTATGCCGTTTGTTACAGAGGCAATTTGGCAAGAGAGTAAAAACCGATTTAATAATACTACTCTGATTTCTTCTTCTTGGCCTAAATAAGATTACAAAAAACTAAAACCCGATAGAACTTTTTGCATTTGTTCCGGAACGGTGCTGATCGAATAAACATAATTATCTTTATTGATAAATATGATCGCCCTACTCTCTTTTCCTGTACTGTTCTCTATCTCATATTCCAGGATAAATCCATCATATTTTGTCAGGCTTAGCTTTTCTTCTCTGACTAATTTTGCGTCTTCGAATTTTTCCATATCTTTTTTCAATCTTTCGACTTCATCGGACAAAGAAGATACACTTACTCCAACCGCGATTCCCTTTCCCAGTGAGTGTTCCGTTTCTTCAAATCTAACGAAGTTTTTATATCCCCCTTCGTCTTTATATTCGGCCTTAGTAAGAAGCGGGGGGTGTTGTATTTTATAACCAAAATCGGAATTCACATATTCCTCCCAATCATTCACTATAAATTTTTCCGGAGTGTTATTTTCTGAAGTTTGACTAATTCTCGCGGATTTCGAATCAACATTCTTGCTTAGATAAAGGTAAAAGTAAAAAACCAGAGCTACTAGACTCAAAAAAGCGAAAGCGCTCCCTATACCAAGAACTGAAATCTTTTTTTTGGGTTTAATCGACATTACTACCTAAGATACTATCATCTAAAAAGAAATTTAACGAGGATGTTTTGAAAGGGTCTTAAGATTTACTTAGATTCCAGTTTCGGCTCTGCGTTTTCGTCAGCGGTTGTTTCAAGCGCTTCTTCTCCGGCGGTCTCTACAGTTTCACCTTCGGTAGTTTCTGTCGGCAATTCAACCACCTCTTCTTTCTGCGCCTCCACCTTCACAAGGATTTCATCTTGACCGACTTTAATTTCGACTTTCTTCGCATCTACCTTAATGTTTTTTATTTGCACTGCATCGCCAACGTTATTCAGTTGGCTTAAATCTATCTCAAATTTTTCCGGAAGGTCTGTAGGCAAAGCCACGACCTCAACCTCATCGATGTACTGTACTACAGTGCCCAAACCCTGTTTTTCTGCTGGAGATTCTCCCACAAGTTCAACAGGGACATCGGCTGTTACTTTCTCCTTCAAGTTAACCTGCAAGAAGTCAACATGGCTTGGCATGTCACTAACGGGATCTACCTGAGTGTTGTGAATAAGTACAGGAATTTTTTTTCCTTCAAGGACTAATCCTATTAACGTGGTTTCTCCCGCTTCATTAGATAATTTTATGTATTTAGAGAAGTTTACCTGAATCGCCTGGGATTTAAATTTTTTTCCGTAAATATTTGCGGGAAGAAGACCCTCCCTTCTTAATTTTTTAACCTTACGACCTACCGTCGATCTTGTATCGGCATTTAGTGTTAAATTACTCATTTTTAGTTTTTACTCCAAAATATACGCGAGAAATAATCTCGCGATAGATCAGTATTATAACCTAAATAATCTTCAGCCGTCAAGGAAAATCGTGGCGTTGCTTCCAAAACGATTTCTTTGTTTTTTTCGAGTTTAATACTAATGGCGAAAGGTCTTATGCCGGATTGTTTTATCCAGGTGAGATCATAAAAACCTTCGTTATCGAAAGTGTAATCAGATCCGCTTTCCCACGAAAAATTTAATACTGTAGTATCGCCTGGTAAAACTTCGAATAAAACTCCTGCCTCTTTAAAACCTCTAAGACCCTGTAAATTAGGTTTTATCTCTTCCTTGATATTTTTCTGATTCACGTTAATTACACCAAATCCAGCATCTCCTGGAGCAAACATTCTAAGATAACCCTTATAAATATTTTCAGTCGGGTTTTCCAAAAAATAAATCATTTTTCTTTTAATCAGTTTTTCCTCTAATGAGACCGTTAAGCTTGCTTTTCTTTTTATTTCTTGAGACTTTGCGCCCTCTATTCCAAATTCATTAATACTGACAAGGTCCGAATAACAATTATTTTGACAGTCATTATAATTGAACGAGCCGTCCCAAGAGATTTCATTCAAAATTCTAGATGAACGATTGTCATTTAAAAAAATCTGCACGTCCTTATTCTCCATTCCTTGAATAAGAAGGTCTAAATACTTGGTGCCTTCATTGTGTTTTAGTCGATCAACTTCGGTAAAGAATTCATCTATCACCTCTTGATCTGAAGCTTGGGTGCGAATATTTTTCCCATCTTTTAGTTTGCTACTTTTCAGAAATTTATTTTTCTTCTCAAAAATGTCTCTAAGAAAATCTAGGTTGATAGCAAACACTCCATCGACGGATTTGTCGATCGATTTGTCTAAAAACCATTCCGCCTTACTTGCGCTTGTTGGAAAATCGGGATCCCAATTGATATCTTTAAAAAACCAAGTACTATCATTTACGTATTTTTTGAGTGGTTGTGGTGGTTCTACTTCTCCCAGCAATTTCTCGTTAAGATCATCTGAATCATACGTCTGACTGTCAATAATTTCCCCCCCAGAAAAGGTAATCAAACTAACCTTATTAATTACTCCCCCTGTCGACCTGAGCAAACTATTGTCCTGAAACAAAATGAGATAAGTTACGGGTTTAACCTCTCCTAAAAATTGAGGTAATATTTCAGCAAGATTCTTGGCATTATTAATATTTTCTCTAATTTTTTCTATATCAATATTTCCCAACACGATTTTCGAAGTCAGCCTAATGCTCGGTAAATTCGAATTTAACTCTGCCTCGAAAAAACCCATCTGGTTAGAAAGATCGTCCAGGTCTGTATATGTCATGCTTAATCGATCCCTGTCTATTTTTTCTTGACGCGAAAATAAATGCATTAAATAAATCAGGTCATCAGCAACCTTTAAACTTTTTATTCCAATTGTACTCGCTTTTTCTAATAGTTTAGCCGACTCTCCCATTTGTAAAAATATATAACCCGCCAGGGGAATTTTAGAGGTATGCCGAGAGTATTTTTGTGTAATTAACGAAGTACTTTTTGATGCTTGAAAAAAAAGTTTAGTCAATGAAGGATCCAGTCTAAATAAAAATAATTTCCCAAAACTAAAGATTAAATGGTTTGTTATAAGAAGTGTAAATGGAATTAAAAACAACGCAATCAGCAGTCCTATGCCTGTTTTATAACCGAGGGCTCGGAAATTTTTTTTAATATTAGTACTTCCCCATCTTTTCTTAAAGTAACTTTTCTTTTCATCACTATCCCCGAGGGTCGATAACCTGTTGACATTTAATCTATCTTTCCTTTGAAGGTCATGCGACAATTCCTTAATAGATAAATTTTCACTCAAAAAGTTACTAAACTCTTTAATCTCGCTTTCAACAACTTTTGATAAATTAACTTTTTCGTCGAATTCGACTACCAATTCCGACCCTTCGGCTTGCAATATATGCAGACCTTTTTCTAAAATTATTTGTTCTATATATTTCCTCCTTATAGGAGGAGCAAGTATCGCAATACTTTTACCGTAGGCTTTCAGAGAAAAAAGATCTCTAACTAAATTACTCGCCAAATCATTTAGTTTTAGTAAGTAAAAATTCTCCCGGTTAGGCATATAAGCTGTATTATTCTGTAGGTCTAAAGTCAAAAAATTGCTGAATATTTTTTCCTCCAGTCTAAACGAGTAATCATTTACGTAGAGGGTGTCTCCGATAAAAATTATTCCGGCATACAAATCTTTCTTTTCCAAAACTCTGTTCTTAACGGAAATAATTTTTTTATAATCATTTTCCTGTTGAAAATAATTAAAGATAAAGATCGCTTTACAAGAGTTCTTCGTCGCAATTCTTATACTTCCTGCAATTCCTTCATCCATACTAGAATTTCTGTTTTCTTTTTTCTTTGAGGGTTCTAAATAAATAAGATAGTTTATGTTGGTATTTTCTAAATAAACATCATTACGTTTTAGTATTAGTGTTTCTTTTAGACTTTTTTCAAATATGGCTCTATTCCACTCCTGGAAATCAGCACTGATAACTAATGGTTTACAAAATTTTTTTTCAAGAAGTTCGACCAGCTTTAAAGAAAGAGGATTAAATTCGCAATCTAAACAAACTGTCGGGGAAAATCTTAAGCCGCTTGGATTAGTTTCTCCCATTTAATTATACCTTCTAAAATTCAGGGGTACTTCAATTTAAGAAAGTACTTAAATTGTATTTTTGAACCTATATTTTTTAGACTGAGCAACGTGAAATTTTATATATTTTCATCAAAATTTTCAGTGTGTTGCATTAAATCGAGTTTTTGATTAACCAACTTATCCGCCAATTTATTGGCTTCTCGCGGCACGGTTTTATACACTACTTCCTTTTTCAAAATATTTTCTAAGCTTTTTATTCTGGCAATTAAGGGTTTTAAGTTTTCGCTTTTTGTTCTGTATTTTTCTTGTAATTGTTTTACTACTAATTCGGAGTCGATATTAAAAACAACTTTTTTTATAGTTTCTCTTAAACTGCTTTGTGTTAACCATTCATAAGCATCTATCACGGCATTATATTCTGCTTCGTTATTAGTTGCTTTACCCAAATATCTAGACCCCTTATAAATTATTTTACTATTATTTATAACTAAAAATGCCGAAGCCGAAGGACCAGGGTTACCTCTTGCCCCACCATCGGTATATATCTTTATATAACTGCCCATAAGGTATATTTATTTTAGCAAATAGGAGGTAACGAAGTTATCTGGCGGTAACAATCAAGTACCTTCCCTCACCCTCTCCCTCTGATTTTGTTTCTACATCATTAAACTGAGAAAGGTAAACGTGAATCGTTCTTCTTTGTGACGGGGTTAAGTTATATAATAGTTGTGGTTCTCCGGTCTCCTTAGCCCTGTCCGCCGCCTGCTTAGCTAATTCTTCTAATTTTACATTTTCCTTTTCGCGCCAGTCCCCGATATTTACTATTATTCTATACCAGTCCCCGGTTTTTCTTTTAACTATCATTCCTACAATCGCTTGAAAATCAAGCATGGTCCTCCCCCTATTTCCGATAAGCAGCCCTGCCTCATCCGGAGCATCGATATTTACCAAATAAGCTGAGTTTTCTTTATCATCTACCACTTCGATGCCTGCTTTTATCTCCATGAGATCTAGTAATTCCCCAACCACTTCTCCAATAACCTTATCTAGATTATTATTACTTTTATTAATTTCTTTTTTGACTTTAACCGAACTTTTTTTCATAATTATCGTCTCTGAGTTTATGATTTTATCAATTTATACTTCTTAAACCAAGAGCCTACCTCTCCCCAACCCTGACTTCTTACTTGTCTAAAGACTTGTGTTGCAGAAAAAACGAGCCAATAAAGTGCGAGTCCGGATGCAAATTTTACACCAACAAATAAGGTTATTAATGGAAAAGTATATGTCATGGACTTTTGAATTGCTACTTGAAAGTCATCGGATGTTTCTTTTGTCTTCTCGGCAATTTTTTGTTCGAGCGTCACCTGAGGATTCATTATTTTAACGGATAAAAATTGAAGGAGTGCAGCCAAAATTAATAGTGGTCCCGGTAAAACTACCTTGGTCGAAGGCAGAGTGATAACGTCTGGTTTTGTTACATCCAGATAAAGAAATTTTGTGTTAATCGACTCTCCTTCTTTAAACCTCAGTTGTGTATACAGTAAATCATTAAAGTTCGTTGAGGGATCATTATGATTAGATAAGGTTTTAGTGAATACGTTTATGAATGCGATCAATATTACTATTTGTAAAAGATAAGGAAGACAACCTGCACCGGGGTTAATGCCTTTTTCTTTATAAAAATCTGCTTGAGCCTGAGCAAGTTTAATTTTATCCCCTTTATGTTTCTTTTTTAACTTATCTAGCTCCGGTGCTAATTCCTTCATTTTTTTCATCGAATCCATGTAGGGTTTCGTCAAAGGACCTAATACAAACACTAGGAAGAAACTGAAGGCTATTATCGCTAACCCTAAATCATTTCCTAATAAACGGTAAAAAAGAATTAAACCATTTGCCAAAGGTTTTATCAAAATTTCATTGAAAATATTCATCCTAGTAATTAATCACGAAAGTCGTTCAGGAACGGGGTTGTAGCTCAACACCTTTGAAAAAGGGTGACATCTTAAAAACCTTCCGATGGAAAGTTGTAAGCCTGTAAATATTCCAAACTTTTCAATAGCTTGTTTTGCATAAACACTACACGTCGGTTGATACCGGCACGCCCCGCCTAACAAATTATGTAAATGGGGAGATAAGACATTTTTATATAAAGAGATTAATCCCACAACCAAAACCTTGGGTAAATAATTAATGTTTTTCATTTGAATTAATCAAGAAATTCGGCTCGTTGAAGGAAACTTTTAATCTCCGTCATTATTTCCTCTACGGTCTTTTTCATTATGCCTCTTTTTACTAAAAATACAAAGTCATATCCTTTAGGAATCATTATCAAGTTTTGCCGCATGGCTTCATTAAAGGCTCTCATAACCCGGTTCCGATGAACTGCCATCTTGGATATTTTAGTAGAGATGATAAAACCAAAACGGGGTTTGCCTTTATCACTTCTTTTTAGTACACGGGCTCCGAAATTTTCACTCTGGAATACTTTACCTTTTTGTTTAACTCTTTCAAATTCGTCTTTTCTGTGTAGTTTATATTCTCGCGTCAGCATTTTAAATATTAACCAACTTTCGTCTCCCCTTATTTCTTCTTTTTTTTAAAACCTTCTGACCGACTGACGCTCTTTTTCTGAATCCATGTCTTCGTGCTCTCCTTTTTTTGCTAGGTTGATAGGTTCTTTTTGTCATTTTTAATTTACACCTTTGTAGTTTACTATATTTTTCAAACATAAAGAAATCTCAATTTCCTCGATGAATTAATATCTGCTTATTTTCAATATAGTTTTGGCGGGTAATACCTACACCAACATCGCCGGTTTGTCATCCTACCTGTAATTTTTGTGAATCTTCGGCGTTTTTTGGGGTTGACTAATTGTGGATAACTTCTTTATCATGCGAGCTGTGGCGAGTAAAACAACCTTTGTTTATGATGCGAGTGAAAAGAGCATAACAAGTTATGCTAATTATGCGACTTGCTGGAGGACTAATGGATAATTTAGATAAGAAAAAAGTATGGAATGACGTTCTTGAGGGTATTAAGGTTAGTGTTTCGCCGGCAATTTTTACTACGTGGTTTAAAGAAACTCATCTGTCCAAATTGGAAAAAAGCAAAGATCGTTATTTGGCTGAAATTGGCTGCAAATCAAGCTTTGTCAAAACCACAGTAGAAACAAGATATTTCGGTCTCATCCAAGATTCTCTTGCAAAATCGCTCGACACTTCCTGTGATGTCTTTTTTACCGTCAAACAGATATCAAATATTCAATCGGGTTCGCCTAAGCTGTCACCTTTATTCGAAGATTCGGCAAAAGATAATTACGAAATTAAAGACTTTATTTTGAAAGCTGGCTTAAGACCTACTTTCACTTTTGATAATTTTGCCGTTTCGTCATCAAATCAAATGGCTTGGGCGGCTGCAGACGCCGTTGCAAAGGAGCTAGGAAAAGCATATAACCCATTATTTATCTGGGGAGGCGTAGGTGTAGGAAAAACTCATTTAATGACAGCGGTTGGTCACGACACCATTAAACATGGCCTAACCGACAAAGTGGTTTGTTGTACAGGAGAACAATTTACCAATGATATTGTCGAGGGTATTAGGAATAAATCCACTCTTAGCGTAAGAAACAAATATAGAAAGCTGAAAGTTTTACTGATCGACGATATTCAGTTTATAGCAGGAAAGGACGCTGTACAGGAGGAATTTTTTCATACGTTTAATGCTTTGGTTAATTCCGGATCACAAGTAATTTTAACTTCAGACAGGCCACCTTCCGAAATCTCAAAATTAGAAGAGAGACTAAGAAGCAGGTTTGAAGCTGGATTAATTGTCGATATCGCACCACCCGACTTTGAATTAAGGTGCGCAATAACACAAATCAAAGCGCGGGACAGGGAAATGAACCTGGCTATGGACCTGGTACAGCTAATAGCGGGCAATATAGAAACTGCTCGTAAAATTGAAGGCTTTTTAATTAAACTTTCTTCCGAAGTAAAAATTAAAAACAATCAAATTTCGCAGGAACTCATCGAGTCCATGCTGGGTAAAGGAAGTGAAGAAAACGAATCTAGCCCAAAAGCGTCTGCTAACGACGTAATAACAGCTGTATCTAAATATTTTTCTATAGGAAAACGGGCGCTTCTTGGCGTTTCCAGATCAAGACCCGTTGCTCTTCCAAGGCAAATTTTAATGTACATCTTAAGAACACAATTATCTCTACCATTACAAGAAGTTGGAAGACTAATTGGCCGAGATCATACTACTGTAATGCATGCTGTGGAAAAAATTACCATACTAGCCTCAAGTAGTGCACAAATCCGTGAGGATATAAGGGGGATAAAAAATCTTCTTTGAGGATAAAGTTTTGTGTTTTCCCACTTATCTACATTTGTTAAGGATTTATCAACAAAATTACACACAATTAGCTATGTTCAATATTAACAATTTAATATAGGCATTAGTGAAGCGGACAATACACTTATCAACAATCCCTACTACTATCACTACTATATAATTATCAAAAATAACCACTAAGATAAAATTGATTATTACTAAGATGTCTATTATACTTGAAGCCGATGAAAATCCAAGTTCTTCAGGAAAATCTTTCTAAGGCTTTAAGTATAACCTCCCGATTTTCCAGTACAAAAGTCCAGCTTCCAGTTTTAGCCAACATTCTTTTTAAAAGTCATAGAAACAAACTTTTAGTTATCGCAACCAATTTGGAGATGTCAATATCATTATCATTGGGAGCTAAAATTGATGAGGAAGGGGATATAACAATACCGACAAGAACCGTAACTGATTTAATTAGCAATCTTAAACCGGGTCAGTTGGAAATAATAACCGAAAAAGAGAAAATGGAAATTAGTGCGCAGGATTTTAAGTCAAGTATTTCAGGAATGAATTCTTCAGATTTTCCGAGTGTACCAACAGTTATTGATAATGTCGACTTTAAAATAAATCCAGTTACTTTTCAGAATGCCCTCTATAAAGTCCTTTTTTCTGTTTCAGTTGATGAAACCAGGCCGGTTTTGACCGGAGTATTGGTTATTTTACATAAAGAAGGTATGGTTTTGGTGTCAACAGATGGATTTAGATTGTCACAGTTTAAACTAAGGTCTCCTGAGATTAAAAAGGATCTTAAGGTAATTTTACCCAAAAACGCACTGCATGAATTAGTCAGGTTGATGGGGGACCACGAGTTAGAGTTTTCTTATTCAAAAGATGATAACCAGACTCTTTTTGGTGTAGAAAATGCTGTATTAACTTCCAGAGTTATAGATGGTGAATTTCCGGATTTTGAGAGAATTATTCCTAAAAAGACTGCTATTACAATAATTGTCGACAGGGAAGAGTTTCTTCGGGCGGTCAAACTCGCTTCTGTTTTTGCCAGGGATTCAGCTAATGTGGTAAAGCTGGAAATTAAAAAGGATGGTATAGATGTCTTGGCGGAAAGTGCTCAGTACGGAAGTCAGAAAACAAGCGTAGATGCAAAATTAGTGGATGGGAGCGAATCGATAAAAGATTTTACCATTGGTTTTAATTATAGGTTTCTGGAGGATTTTTTGACCAATGTCGAAGGAGATGATATTCAAATCGGATTATCTGATTCAAATGCTCCAGCCACTTTTGTGGATTTAAAGGAGAGAGACTATCTTCACATTATAATGCCTGTCAGGATGCAAAGTTAGCTTAAGGGCTTCAGTATTGTTTGGATGGAGAAGTGGAATAGTCGTAGGCCGGTGAGTATTTTGCTTTGAATTGTTCGAAGGTCATTGGAGTGAAGTACCAAATTTCCAAAAGCAGTCCGCTTTCTTCGTGTCCGACGTAAGCGATTCCGCGTTCTGGTATTACATACAAGTCAAATCCGCTTGAACTGTGGGGACCGTACAGTATATTTTGAGTACTCCCGTATTCCTTTTCGATATCGGAAATATATACTTTATCTTTTAGTGTAACAATTTCTTTTATAAAAGAGAGTTTGTCTTCTTCGATAATTACCTGGTTTGGTATCTCGGGATTTGAGGAAGGAAAGTTAAGTAAATTTCCGTTATTTTCTTCTTTGATTGGCTCGCCGAGCTTGTCTATAACATCTTTTTTAGTGCTAATACCCGGAACTAATGATTTGTAAGTAGCCTGTTTTGCTGGTATGGGAGTTGGTTGCACTTGAACGACCTCCTTCTTGTTCCTCTGACTATAAAAGGCAAATGCTAGGCTAATAATTACTGTAAGTATAATCAGAACCAATAATTTGTGTCTAAGCAGAAATGTTTTCATAAAATAATTATAGAGTACTAAAAAACATTTTGATTTACGAAATTATAGTGAGCGGGATATGTTGACTGTAAAGGATTTGCACAGTTAGTAAATGTGGGAGATGTCATATATAGAGCTATGGCCTCGGCAAAAGCTTCGCCGGGAGCTCCAGTTGCCGAATAAGTGCACATGGGACGTTCGCCTGCGACACCCGGCCAACTGGTGTAGGTTGAATATAGTGCTGGATTAATTCTAGCCACATGGTGGCCTGCTTCGTGCCCTAATATATATAGAGCGTCGGTTGTGTTTTGCATTGGCCTTGATTCAAAGCGTATATCACACTGCGCATCATGAGTATGCCAACCCCAAAGACTTACCCCCGGTGGGTCGTAGCATAAGTTGACTGGAGGGCCGTCGCAAACTTTTGCCGCATATGCAGGATATTGACTTACCAGTGTGCTAATTGCAGCATTCAAATTGTTAACAGCTCCTCCTGGAGCTTGTGACCAAGGTATAGCGTTATCACTTACGACAAAACAACCGAAAGGTGGCTCTCCGATTATGACAGACTCGCTACCTGAAGTTGTTTGTCTTCCTGCTGAAGGAACATCAGCACTGACCGTAAAAGTATCGGTAACAACAGAATCCGAAAAGTTTGAATTGTAGGTTACTGTATAGGTAATTACAAACGGGGTTCCCGGCGAGATGATAAGGGGTGGAGCCGGTATTGAGGGATTGGGTATTGGGCAGGTTCTACCTGCACCGTCACCGTATACGTTGCAATCAGTAGAAAAGGTGATGTTGGTCAAAACCCCTTGTAAGGCTGAAATCGTAATTGTGTAGGTTATGGTTCGGTTGGGTGGAGGATTATCTACAGTATCAGGATTGGCCACTTTTTGTATTGAAATATAGGCATTTTCTACGGGAACATAAGGACCGCTGCGTAAGGTGTTTTGGGGTACAACGTAGCCACCCATGTAAATAATTAGTACAACTATAATTACGAAAAATGGCAAGACAATTAGTCCAATCAAAAATGGTATGATGACAGAGGGCAGAAGTACACCGGTAATTCCCAGCATTGCTGCTGAGAAAAGGCCAAAAACCCCAGAGGCCAAACCGATGCCTCCAACCAGTGCATAGCCAGCACCAAGAAATCCCAGTCCTCCCAGACCGATCAAAAATGGGCTACCAAGCCCTATTCCAGACGTTAGGATAACCATTGATAATGCAAGTATTGATTGTCTTGTATCTTTTTCTCCGGTAAGGGAAGTTACCAGGCTTTGCAGACCTTTAACAACTATGGCGCCTGCTGCAACAACTAATGCTAAAGCCGCTTCTACTGCTAAAGCTACCCACCCTGGGGGTCCTGCAGCTACTTCGGCCGCAGCAACTCCTGCGGCGGCTCCGCCTGCAGCAGCGGTTCCTCCTGCAACGGCCGCTCCACCTGCAGCAGCAGCTCCTCCAGCAGCAGCTGCACCACCGCCTGCAGCAGCAGCTCCGGCTCCTGCAGCAGCGCCAACGCCAGCTTCGCCCGCTGCAGCTACACCCGCTTCACCTGCAGCTTCTACGCCGGAAGTCACCCCTTTCTCGACCAGTTTCTTGACACCTTTTTTGACCGTGTCCTTGACGACTCCCTCGACTTGGTCCCTGACAAAATCGACTCCTGTATCAAGAATGGGGGAGATCCCATTATCAGTGCTTTGGGTCATGAGGTAGGTTAGATCAGGTGGTGGTGTAACTTCTGAGTAATCCTCAATAGATAAGACAGGCGCCTGATTGGCTAGATATAATTCATTACTAAAGTCAGCCTCAGCTAAGCTGAAGATTTCCTCAAGTTTCGTAATATTATCTATGGAATTTATTTCATCTTCTGTTAAGAAGGTAGCCGCCACCAGCGCCCCTTCAATCTGTTGTTTATCAACACCCATGTTGTGGAGTCGCCAGGCAGTATTTACTTCGTCTTCGGTAAGGGGTTTTTTGAAGGTTTGGGATTTTGAAATTTCATCAAGTTCATCTTGATTAAAGGTTATTTTCCCCGAATCTTTTAAAGGTAGAGTTCGAGTTTGGGTTTTTGTTTTTGCCGCTTCTACTTTAACGTCGCTCGCGGAAAGCGTGGGCTTTAAAATAAAGGCAATGTTTCTTTGAGGTGCGACGACTTTTGGAGGAATTTCTTCGGTTTTTTCCTTTACTTCTTTATCCTTTTCTGTTTTTATTTCCTTCTCGACAGGAGGTAGAATTGTAGGAGACCAACCGCTTTGCTTGGCTGCATCCAAGACGTTACTCTTCCATTCATTTGCCTTGTTCGGGTTATTGAGAACCTCGTTAGGTAGTCCTTCTACTTCAGGAACCGAACCTTCGCCGTAAACCATTTCGTATACATCGTTTATTTTATTGGCATTTTCCGGAGTATGTATAAGCCATGGAACTTCTAAGTCTTCGTCCAACGTCAAGGTATGCAGGGTGCCTTCTTCTTTAACCCCTCCTTTGACTACACCGCTTGCAATAAGTGCATTCCTCCACTCTTTGGTATCATTATCTGTAGTCGTTGAGCTTTTTGGGTCTATGACGTAAACCTCAGCAGGAACGGAATCTATTTCAGCAAGTTTTGCGGCAGCGACCTGGGTAGGATCTCCATCAACAACATAAATTGGACCCTTAGGGCCTTCAATTTTTATTAACTTAATTGGTTCTTTCTGCTGACTCCAATAATTTTCACCTTGTTCTCTAATCTTTACGGCATCTTCTTCGACTTCTGTTAACCCCTGTTCATTCTTTTTCTCGCCTCTTCCCGACGACCAGTCTTTCCATTCGGGGGTTCCCACAATCTTAGAGACCTGTACTTCTTCCTTTGAAGAATATCTTGTGTTTGTATTATTTTTTAGAATATCTGTTGAAATATGAGGGCTTGTTTTTAAGTTTTTATGTTGAAGTTTCAATTTCTCCTTTTCTTCGTCGCTTAATTCTTCCGCTTCTTCCGGTTTTTCTTCTTTTTTCTCTTCCAACTTTTCCCCTGGCTTTACTTCTTCCTCCGGTTTTTCTTTCTCCTCTAATTCTTTATCATCCCCTTCTCCCTCTTTTTTCTCTTCCTCTTTGGCCTCGACTTTACCTTTTTCGCCAAACGACGGTGCAGAACCACCTGCTTCTTTTATTGCCGTTCTACAAAGCCCATATGCATGTTCGACCCTAACACTAAGTTGGGCACCGCTTGTTAGTACGTTATCACCAGGCTTAACTCCGGCAAGCACGTCTGACACAAACACTTCAGGATCGTGGTCGTAACCTCCTTTAATATAGGTTGTTATGATTTCGTAAGCTCTATCTACCTTAGTTCCTGCCATAAATTATTTTCTCCTTTGCTCTAATAACTCCTGCGGTTTGGTTGTAATTAATTTATGTTCCTCGGGCGAAGCAACGACGGTTATGGGTGCGTGGTTATTGCCTGCAAAAAATATTCCCTCGCCGACGTTAGCTCCCAGCAGAAGCTGCCTTTCCCCTTGGGATAAATAAAAAACCTCACCAATTCTATCAATTGCAGCTGGCGCTTGTTTCAAAAGAACTCTCAAGGCTGAATTAGTAACTATTGCTTTACCGATGTCTTGGGCCAGGAAGTCCTCGACGTCTTGGGTTATAGTCGTTAGACCAAGGTAGTATTTCCTGGCCCGTTTAACAACCGAGAACATAAACTGGGCAGTATCTTCGTAGCGCATCATATGCCAGGCCTCATCTACAACCAACAGGCGTGGTTTGAGATCTTTTTTAACTCTCGTCCAAATGAAGTCGAGAATTACGAACATAGCAATAGGTCTTAAGATATCCTGTAGCTCGCGAACGGAGAAGACCGTAAAAGGGTTTCTGATGTCGATATTTGTCTGCTGGTCGAATATACCCACAAAGCTTCCTCGAACATACTTTTCGATTCGAGCGGCCAAATCGAGGGCTTCCGGAACCTCCATTCCGATTAATACTTTGTATAAATCCTCCATTAGAGGAGGTTCCTTAGTTTGGGTTGTAGGATCCATATCAATTCCTTTTGATCTGTAAGTTTCGACGAGAGCCCGATCCAGAAGGGCTTCTTGGGGAGGAGTGATCGCTCCCATAATAATTTTGAAAAGCGAATGCAGCGAAAGAATTTTTAGGTTTAATTGATTTTCACCCTCCTCATGAATTTGGGAAAGCCCGAAGGGATTGATTTTGCTTGGGGAATTAAAAGAAAATGTGAGATATTCTCCTCCGACGGCGTCGGATAGCGCTTTATATTCGCTTTCGGGGTCAATGATAATTACCTCCGACCCAAGCATTAGAGACCTCAGAGATTCGAGTTTAACGAAATAAGATTTTCCAGCTCCGCTAGTCGCGAACACGGTCATGTTGGAATTTTCCATCGAGAACCGATCAAAAATAATAAAAGATCCGTTTTGAGAGTTAATTCCGTAAAGCACTCCTTTGTCGCTGGACAACTCAGCCGAGGTGAGGGGGAAGGTTGTTGACAAAGAAGTTGTATCCATGTTGCGGGTAATCGAAATTCTGTCTAAGCCGAAGGGAGAGGTTGAAAGGAACCCGTTTTCCATATCGAGAGTGCTGTGCTTTGCGGTTATAAGAAGCGACCCCAGCGTTGACTCGACTTGTTTAGTAATTTGATTTAGTTGCTCAAAGTCAAAGGCGCGGATAGTAATATAGAAAGCGAATTCAAAAAAATGCTCGGCTCCTTTGACCAATTCATCTTGCAGAAGCCTTGCGTCGTCAAGCCTTGCCTGTGTTGCCGGATTGATTATTTTTCCACGCTCAAGATCGGTTGCAATTTCCGCTTCCATTTCGGCAACCTTGTGTAGGAGATCATCCAGCACTCCTTTGCCCTCAATCGGATAGATAAAAAATGAGATGTCGAGGGAGCTATTAAAGTTAATGACCTGTTCTAGCCATCCCGGAGAAACAAATCTCGGATAACCCGAAATGAAAAGCGTGCGCAAATAGACATTGTTAACCCTAAAAAAGTCAAAATCCAACTCGACCATCTCGGGAGCAATTACATTTATAAGACTTTCATTTTGACTAATTGCAACAACGGGGTCATCTATTTTTGGCTTATCCGGTGGAGGTATGTTTTTGCCGTTATTAACCCCTGCGGCTGTAGCTGTCGGAGATTTTTGGTCAGTAGGGCTAATGACCTGATCGGCTTTATTTATATCCGGTTTTTGACTCTCTTTTTCTTTTGGTTTTTTTCTAAATAGGCTCGGCAGCTTCATATATTTATTCAAACTCGCCTTTGGGCGAGGAGTGAACAAGCTAGTCTCACACAAAGTTCGAGACTGCTGCAGTATCAATTCCGCAGCAGCTTATCCCAGAATCCCCATTTCCTTTACAGGAGGTTCAGGGTTATAAGTATTATAAAAAAGTCGGATAAGGTCTTCGTTCGACAGGGGTTTTAGCTGAATATTTAATCTTCTTGCCTGTCTTGCTAAGTGTTCTCTTTTAGGGAAAAGAGCAATTTTTGCTTTTCTTACAACGTAGGATTTGGGAAATGGTAAGAGTGCCCCTTTTTTCGATGGCCTAAAAGTTGTTACTAAAGACTTTCCTAATCCTAGTTCGAAAGGAGAAAAGGAAACCACGATATAGAACTTTTTACTAAGCACATTTTTCTTTTTAATCGCTTCGGCTATAAAATTTTTATAGTCTTCCATTATATGAATCAATTTTGGATTATTAATTTTAGATTGGGCTTCGTTTAAGAAATTCATATAAATAGAGATATCCTTTTTTTGTGACCTGACCACGATTTGGACTGGGAAATTGAAAGAGTTAAGAAGTCCCGCATATGATGCAATAACTGCTTCTTGTTCGTTTTCGCTTAAGAGGCCAAAATTAAGAGAAGTTGATTCCATGATTTGGGCAGCGCCTCCGTTTTTATAGATCACAACTCCGTCGACAATATCAGCTAAAGGAATAAGGTCCTGCGTGGTTGAAAGAATTGTTTTATCAGGAGTACTTAGAAAAGGTATTGCCATTTTGTAATATTTTTTTAGTTAACCATTGTTGGTTGATTAGTAGCTAGATTAGCTTCAATTTGATTGGCTTTGACGAAAACCGGTGGTATAATATCTCCTCTTGCTTCAAAGGATATCGGTTCAAAGGTAAACCCTTCTTTCTCAGTTATTATCTCATATTTACCGTTTGCCAAAGGCGTAACAATCATAAAGTGCCCTAGCTTGTTGCTTTTGAGAGCTCTTACCGAACGGCCTTCAGGATCTTTAATTTCAAGAATTGCATTTTCAATAATCATGCCTTTTGAATCTATGACCTGTCCCACAACAATGTTGGATTTTGTGGGAGGGGTTGGGGGTGCTGCTTCCGGAGAAAATTCCGCGAGTTTAACCTCGTTCATTCTTTGTCCGACGGAAGCGGTTATTTCGCTTCCGACGTCCGAAACGCTAAGTTCCGGGATTGGAACGACGGGCTTTTTCTCTGTCTTTTCGACCGTCAGGGCCGGAACTTGGGGAACCTTAACCTTATCATTATCCAGAGGAACTTGTCGTGGAGCTTTCCCGCCAAGTTCAACTTTTTTTGCTGACTCAAATTGTTCCGACACCTTTGACATAAATTCTTTTTCGCGCTGTTCAAATTTTTGAAACTCCTTCGGAGAAGGCTCCAGACTTGGTACAGGAGCCTGTTTAGTTGCCAAATCCTCTATGGCAGGTGTTTGAGGCATCGAAGTAGGCTGAGAAATCGGTTCGGGTTGGAAAAACTGAGGTTCGACAACTTTTTTTTTCCAGGTATAAATTGTAGGAGAGTATATTGCTTTTACAAAAAGGAAAAGCCATTTAGAGAGCGGTCTATCTTCAAGCGGAAAAAAGGCAAAAGCAATGCCCGCCAAAAATGAAAGGATTATCAGCGGCCATTTAATATACGGCGTCAGACCCGAAGAATAAATAACCAAAGAAATTAAAACTCCGGCAGCAACCTGAAAAAACTGTTTCAAGGTCATATCTCCGACCAGCCTGAATTGATAGGCTGAAATTTGTTGCGGTATCGGGTGTTCTTGATCCATGTATAGGTAAAAGGCAAGAGGTAAAAGGTGAAAGTTACTTTATACTTATCTTTTCTCGAGCCCTTTTTCTTGATCCGTACAAAAGTCTTTTTACTTCAATTATTATTGTATTCATTTTATCAAGTTTATCTTTTGAAAGGTAACCCAAATCTAAAGAGATGTCTAAATAAACCTCGAGTTCAGTTATAGATCCGATAGAAATAGTTAAAAATCTGGCATATTCAGGTGCGCTTTCTTTTGAATATCCTTCTACAATATTTGCAAGTACAGACATGGCTGATCTTCGCATCTGAGGAACCAATGAATACAATTCTGACTTTGGATATAAGGATGTAATCTGGTATGTTTTAAGAACTAAAAGCCTGGCCTTCTGATATAGTTGTAATTTTTTGTAGCTAGTGACTTGGGAGGGAATAGTCATTTTCTTTTACCCTTTAACCTTCACCCTTTACCTTACCTCGTGAACGTGCTTTTTCAACCCTGAAGCGTTTTCACAAACTTTTCTAATGATGGTATAATTTGATTAGTGAAAGGAAAAATGAGTGACGGAGCTGGGAGTGAGCGAAAACTGTACTGAAAAAGGTTGGCTTCAAGTTAACTGGTCACCAGGTTTTAGTTATTACTTCTGAAGGCTGACTTCCTTTAGAGCATTTCTAATGACGTCGTCGTTCGTCTTAAAGCCTTCCATATAGTCAATTTCTTCTGAATAATCTATGTCTTCAAAATAACTAAGTTCTTCTCTAAATAATTTTTCGTTAAACTCACCCTTGAAGATCCCTTTTGACTTATCTACAACATCCTTTAAAGAGTAATTCTTAAAAACAAAATACAAATCCACATAATCCTTCCATTTTGCTCTTCTCCCCAGAGCGTAAGCTTTCATAGAAGATAGTGTTACTAAATCTGGCATTTTTAAAACTTGGGTCAGCTTGTCTGTAAATTCAATGTGGAAAGGGTAGGTAAAGAAAGTGAGCTTGACGGATTCTACAACTATACTTAATTCGTTTACTTCATCGACAAGAACACTTTCTATTGAGTAAAGACTTCTTACTTCGTTCGCTACTTTTTCGTTTTTTGTACTTTCAAGAGTTGCCAGGTCAAGGTCGAGGGACCTTCTATGGCCAATATGTAGTGCAATTGCGGTTCCGCCAACCAGCCCGAATTTTCCCGAGAATCTATTTAGGAGAGGAAGAAGCCTCTTTTGATTTTCCGATAGAATTTCTTCATGCATATTTATCGAAATAGTTTTGAAAGAAATTGAGCGTTTGTGGTTTGAGGTTTACTCTTTTTTTTGATGCGATTTCTTGAAAAAGAGACTTCATTTTAGAGATTCCCACGGTCTTTTCTGCTTCCAAAATATCGTCCCAATTACCGTAGGATAAAATATGTTCCAACGTACTCACGTCCGAAAGCGTACTTCTATTTTTAACATACCAGGCCAGATAAGGCTTATTTTGTAAAATTTTTTGTAGCATGAGCTTACAGACATCGCATTCCGAAAATGTACTCTCTCTATTATATCAGTAAATTTGCACTATTTTCAGACTCCCGAGATTCGAGAATAAAATCGATAATATTATTTCCTTTCAACCCTGAAGCGTTTTCACAAAATTAATTAATCCTTGATTACTGCAGTTGTTTTTACTACTATTAGCTAGTATGGCGAAGAGGAAATTGTCAGCCCTTGTTTGGCAGGAAGAAAAATTGTTTGTTGCTAAACTCATCGGAATTGAGCTTGCCAGCCAAGGTAGAACAGAAAAAGAGGCCCTTAACAATTTAAAGGAAGCCGTTGAATTGCTGTTGGAAGACGAGAACGTTAAACTTCCGACCGTTGGTGTTCCAAAAAACCCTGAGCTACGACTTATTTATGCCTAAGCTTTACTCAGCCAGAGTAATCATAAAATCTTTTAAAAAGGCAGGATTTTACAAAGTATCTCAGAAGGGAAGCCACGTCAAACTTAAGGGTTTTTGGAGAGGTAAACTTCAAACTATCATTATTCCCAACCACAAGGAAGTTGCGATGGGAACCTTTCAGAGTATTTTAAACCAGGCCTCTATGACGTTAGAGGAATTTCTTAAAGTGATATTTCTTCCATTTTTTTTCAAACCTGAAGCGTTTTCACAAAATTTATAGATGAAGTATAATTAAGATGATATAATTTGATTAGTGAAAGGAAAAATGAGCGACGGACCAGAAGGAGAAGGACGACCAGATATAAAAATTGCGACCACCAGTTGGGAACCAAGTAGCGGAAAACTAGAGGGTAAGAGATATATTGGTAACGATCCTGATTCAGAGAGGATGGATGCAATTCTTGGGGACATTGAAAAAAGGTCTATGTCTAGAAGGGAATATATAGATAGGCTTCAGGAAAAAAACACGAAGGCTCTACTATTTGAAGGAGGTACACTATCTGATGAAAAGAAGCTTGTGTACAGGGAAGTTTTAGAAAAGGCCACAATCGGAGCCTTACATGTAGAGTTTAGAGACAGCGAAAAGTTAATGGGGATAATTGAAGAAATCAACAGAGAAAAAGCCCAGGATCCCAACGAAAGTCTATTTCTTTTAATTCAGAATAGACTATTGGGTTTAGTTGATACACCAAGTGGGTTTACAGTAAACGGACAAAATTTAACGGATGATGAGGTTGCTAAGGCGGTAGAAGGACTGAAATTTGCCCGAGATGAAGTTTTAGTCCAGTCAGCAAAAGCCGCTGGAATTTTTAGACATACAGATCCGGTGTCGGGTGAGGTTCGGGGGATTAACGTACAAATAAAAAAGGCTCAAATGGATAATGATTACATAGATGCAATGGATGTAATTGGCGGTCTTGGTAGAAACGCATCTGAACTACATAGAGTAGAAACCAGAAGTTTGAATCGATCAACCGTTGATTTTGGGGGAATGTCTTCGGCCTATATCGGAGGAGCGTTAGATCAAATGGAGTTTCATCTTGCTGAAGCACAACTTGAATATTACCCAGGTGCGGCTCTGGCTGCAGAAGCTGCGGGAGACACCAAAACTGCCACTGAATATAGAAAGGTGGCAGAAGAAGCGAAATTATACCTTGACAGGTACGGAAAAACCATTGATCTCGAACGATGGGGTAAGGAAAGACCGCAGTTAAAAAAAGACGCCTCCGACTTTATTCAAGGAAAGGGTAAATACAGAAAACCAGAAGTTGCTACTGGTGGGGCCGTGGCTGGAGATGCACTGCTTGAACAATTAAAGAAAATGGCTGACTTTACCGAGGGTCAATATAGGATGGCAGTAGAGCAAAACCGAGCGCTTCTTTCCGGTTACGAGGCCGTTGTTCACGCGATGAAGCACAGGGCTTTTACAAACCCCGAAGGGTTTGATTCGAGCAACCCGTACTGGTTCAGGTTTGAACAAAGACCGGACGGCACCCGGATAAGTAACGAGGATAGGGAGAAATATCAGGATTCAATCAGACTATTTTTACAGCTCAATTACCTTTCATATATTAAAGAGTTAACCGGAGCAAAAACGTCCGAAAATTGGATCGAAGCCCAGGGAGCCAGGCTTTCCCGCGAATATTTCAGGGAGGCTTGGGATAATACACCCGGATTTCGAATGGCGGTTTTAACCCTTGCAAAAGACGTGTTCCAAGATTTTCCGGACAAAGTAGGGGCCGAGGCAGCCGAAGAAGCAAAAACATTAACCGAAAAGATACAAAGGGGAGAATTTCAAGGGGACGAGCTTGTTAAGGTGCAAGAGAAGGTTGAAAAATTAAATTTTGCTACAGGTTTCAACTTCAAACAATTTGTATTATCGGAAACAGGCTATCAGCTTTTATCAGATAAAAAGAACCTTGACGCTTATAGAAAGGCTTTAACGAAGGCGATGTCTGAAAGACTCAGCGACCAGGGGTTGCAGAAATCAATTGATGAATTGGAGAGCTTAAAAACAAGAAAAGTACAGGGGGAAGATGTTGATGCGGAAATAACTAAAGCAGAAAGAAATCTAGAGAACCACCAGAAAGAAGTGGAAGAAGCTAGAAAATGGGCAACAGATCATCGGGTTACAGTAGAAGATTTAATTCAAACCTCCGTTCATGCCGCCGATGACCTTTTTTACGCTACCGGCGCTTATGATTCGGGAGACGTCTACAGAGCACAAACAGAGGCTATTAAGGAGGAGGATGATCCCACACGCAAAGATTATGCTATAAAGCTACAGGAATCGGCTACAATTTCGGATGGAGTAAGAGAACTTTTTTCACCGGGACTTAAACTAAAAGAACGACTTTCTGCCAGAAAGAGATTTGAAAGAAAGTCGGCAGAGATAAAGCGGATACGAGAGGATGTGGCTGCTGGACGGATAGCACCCGACAAGCTTGACGAGGCAGAGCGGAAAGCGGCTGATATGGAACGAACCTTAAACGCAGAACGCGCATACGGTGGTCCCCTAGGTGAGTGGACAAGGGAAAATTACAGTGTTAAGGATAGAAAAACCAAAAAGGGAACGACTTTCAGGGAAGAATTTGACGAAGGCGAAAGAGATTATATTCCGGAGAGGATGTTCTACAGTGTATTGGAGATGATTGATACGGGAGGGCAAGAATATGCAGATCCGCAGACGGGAGAAAGAAGCAGGCACCCATCAACTTCAATAGCAGACGTACTTATAGATAAAGAAAGGTATGTTAGGGCAGTGCCAATCGAGACTGCACAAAAAGCCGTGATCAAATTTGAAAAAGGACAAAAAACAATCACAAAAGAAGTTCCGATTGAGCTTGTTGATCTGACTGAAAATGGAAATGAAAACGCCGGTAAAGTGCTTGATGAAGTTAGGGCTGGTGAATGGTGGGGTTATTATTGGGATGTTGGCAGTGCTGTTGTGGCACTTGAGGGGCACCAAATGAGCGGGGATCCCAAGAAAAGATTGTCGAGGGAATCCTTTCTTGATAAGTGGATTAAAGTTAGGGGGGATGCAAAATTGGCTCCGATATTTACCGATCGTGCCTATCTTCTCGGAGCAACAGCTTTAATAATGAGCCCAGAAAAGGGGTTTGTTACCGGACAAGCAGAAACAATACTTGATATTCCCGAGTCTGCATATAATGCTATAGTAACCTCCGTACTTTCCGATAATCGATTTTTTATGAGCCCAGAACGGCGTAAACAACTTTACGACTCGTTGCACGCAAGAGATGTATTAACAAGTGATTGGAACCTTTTATACGACATTTATATAGAAGGAACGCTTTTTGCTCCACGAGAGAGATCAAGAAGGGGTATATCGAAGAAAATGGCAAAAGAAATCGAAGCTTTCGAAGAAGAACAAAGACGAATAGATGAAGAGAAAAAGAAGAGGCGAGCAGTTCAGACTACAACACCGACTCCTTAAGAAGTTATATAGGTGTAATACTATTCTGGTTTTTCACCAGCGCGGAATCGAGCATGCGCCAAACTTTCAGGAATAATTCACGGGGGTTTTGTTCTACTTTCTTCTTCCGAAGCCAGTTACTTGGTTAATTAAGCCGTATATCCTATCCATTCTTCTATAACGTTCCTGGACTTCTGGAGACAGGGTAATTCTGCCTTCTTGAACTGCTCTTAGTTTGGCGGCGGGGCCGCCAGATATATATCCCCAACCCGCCGCGGCACCCATTGCTGCAGGGCCAAACGCTTCGCCGATTGCGGTTCCGTAGGCATATGGACGGCCGGAGATCAAACCCTTAATGATATCCGCTGTCTTTGGAATCAAAAATAGAATTGACAAACTTACAAAGCAGAAAATTAAGCCAGTAGCAGTGCCACCCGGGGCGCCATTTAAAGTTAGAGGTGGTTGCCATACGTTCCCTGATACACAAGCGTTGAAACCCAAAGCATTAAATATTTGATTTAAAAGGTGCGTCAAGGGGTTGAGCCCGGGATCGCAGGTATCTATATTAAACAAATCTAAAAACACCACAAAACTTCCCCAAACTAAAAACATATAAGATAGGATAAACATAGCTCCGGCTACGGGGTAGACAGCCAAGTTGGAAGCCAGTTGTTTAATCCAGCTGCCAAACCCAAAAGAGGGAAAGACTACCCCGCCCAAGATATAGACAGGTCCGAAAATAACAAGTAAGAAAATTGCAACAACTGTTTTTATTAACATCCAAAGAATTTTTATGGTTATAAAAAGAAGTACGAACAAAACGATGAGAGTAACAACCATCGATATCAAGGGCGCTATCGCAAAAATCCCTAAAAGGTTTAATACTCCTAGATTTCCGACAATGGCAATGGTGAAGGAGATAAAAAACATGGGCAGATAAAGAATCATGAGTCCAAAAGCACCAAGTCCGATAAAAGGGATGCCCTCGGTCATTAGTCTGTAATAGATGCCGGACTGGACGATTCCAGGTACGTCCGGTATGGCTAAATCGAACATGGACGCAAGTAAACCTATGGTTACGTAAACAAGATCAATCATAAAACCTGCAATAGCATAGGAGAAAGTGATAAGTATAATCCCCATAACTACCTTGGGTATGGCCGACTGTATGCTGATTACGGTTTGGGGCGAGAGCTTGACTCTAAACATGATCATGAAGGCCATAATAACTGTTGCCAGAACCAAGAAGAAGAAACTGATATCGCGTGCGGCCTGCCATAAGGGCTGTATGAATTCAAGTCTGCTAAAGCCAAAACCCTGCTGTGCATAAACCTCGCCAACCAAATTAAACTTATCTTTTACATAGGTGATTCCAGAAAGAGGACGGCTCTCAAAGACCATGGAAGGAAGAGGTTTGGAGTAGTGGTCTAGAGCTAAAGCGGGATTTATGTTGTTCGGATTGTAAGTGATTCTGTCAAGAAGATCTTCAAAAAGTTGTGTAAGACTATCGATTAAACAGGTGCCCAAGTCATCTAGATCACTAACGGCTGCAAAAAGGCAAGCGGCAACATCGGGTACTATAAATTGGTTAACCCAAAACGCCCAAATTCCATATATGACCCATTCAACCTGGGCTGCGGTGTAGCGTTCCCCGTAAATTTCGTCGGCAGGAGTTGCGTCGGTATCATAGACTTTTGTATACCACTCATAAAAACTTTGCCTGAACCAAGTGGATTCTTGTGCGCGGGCCGATCGGACAAAAGGAGAAAAGCCGCTTAGAAGGAGAATATTTACAGAAAGAAAAATTAAAAGCAGTTTCTTAAACATTTTGTAATTAAATAATAGCACATTTTAATTTTCAATTTTCAAGATTCAATTTTCAACGAATTTTTCAAATAATAATTTTCAATACTTTTGCGTTTCGCAGACTGGTTAATTGAAGAAAAAATTAGAAGTAGTTCTTGAGCCTCTTCTGATAAGGGCTCAACACCTAATTCATACTCGTGGTCAGACACCTTTAGCAATCTTAGCCAGTGTTTCGCTTCTTTAGTCTCCTTTTTACAAATTCCTATTTTGTGGATGAAATCCTTTTTGCTTTCAGCCTCATTCGCTTCGCAATAATTTGCTCCTAGAGAACCCGCGCTTCCTACGAGTTGTTCTATAATCCGTTTATTGACTGGATTGACAGGTATTTGTTTTACCAAACCTATAACATTTTCTGCAAATCTGGCCGTTCTTTCTTCCAGGTCGTATTTTCTTTTATTTGAAAATTTAGTTATTGGTTTATTCATTGTGAAATGAAAACTGAAAATCGGTTGATTAATTTACGGACAGGCAAAGTCGGTAGGCCACAATATCCCAAACCAGCCTGTTACACAATTTCTTATGGGCTCAGTAACTAAAGGCCAAGCAAAGCTCATCATGTTTTGATAAAAACTCCACCCGGCATTGGATCCATTTTGAACAAAATCACAATTACCGTCACGGAAACGATCCAGAAATCCGAACATGGGATCAAGGCCGCGGGATTGTGCCTGCGTACGACAGTAAAGATATGTGCTTGAGTAAGGTAGAGTAAGGAAACGCTGAAGTTGCAGAACCAGGTTCATGGCAATCGACGGATCATTTATACCAAAGTCCTGGGCACCGGCACCGCTGCAGGTATAATTGCTGGCTGCCGACTCATGAAGCCAGATGGAAAGTGAAAAGGCGGGGTTTACTCCGGCCGCCAATGATTGTTGAACTACGTAGTTATAACACTCTTCAGCCATATTCTCTCCAACCCCCCCGCACCAAAGATCCGCCGCCCATATAAAATGGTCTTTTATTCCTGATCCTGCAGGCCCGATCCACCTGGCTGGTATTGCGGAATCGGGAACATTGGGACAGGTGCTATCGGTCGGCGCATTCGTGCCGGGGGAGCCCGATATGCAGGGCTCTCCGAATCCCTGCGGCCTTAGAGCTCTTTGAATACATTTTAAGAAATATTGGTGGATTCCTCCTATGTGGGGGAAGTAAAGCTCGGGCTGGGTACGTCCTGATCCCGGAATTCCGACATACACCAGTCCCGGGGCGGTGAATGTTACCGGTGTCGAAGCCGGAATGTCCCACAAGGCTTCAATCGGCGCACCGGGTTCTATCTTAGGGAATACTCTTCTGAAGATCCCGGCCGGACCCGAAACAAATCGGCTCCAAAGCTCGTCGGCTTTCGGGGTATGAGTAACTGTACCGAGATTAACGTTGACAGTAACTGGACACTGCTGGGTCAGGTTTGGCTCAGTGATTGGCTGGACACGACCGTTGGCGCAGACATCTGACCCCGAGCAGGGATTATCGTAACAATCATAACCCGGAGGACAGTAATTATTTGCACAAAAGGATCCCGGCAAACAACCGTCACCGTCGCAAAAGCTGCCCGCCTGGCAAATAACGGCAGTACAGTCAACACCGGCTGGGCAGACAAAAACATTTTCGGTGACACCAGTACAGGATCCCCAAGTGCTTGGATAGCACTGTTTGCCGAGATCGGCACAGGCCGCGGTGTTTGATAGTGGACGGCAATTGACGGCACAGTATATAACTTCAGGGTTAAGTGGATCTGGTGGACAATCTACTGGCCCATAGACGTAATCACACTGATAATTTTCTGGAATGTACTGACATGTTCCCCCGGCCAGATTCTCACAGACATTTCCGGGAGGCACTCCTTCGGCAGGATTCGGCCAGAGATAAGGGATGAGGAAACTACAGTCAATTTGTGCCTCGTATTCGAGGTGGACGCGAATTTCCCCGGCAAAAAGATCATCTCCGGGGTTGCTTCTTACCTCGACCAGGTCGCAGTAGGCATTTGCCGGAGGCGCGATATTGGCAGGAGGACCGTCTAAAGCCGCCCCTCGAAAAGCGAAAGTTTTCTGAAGAATATTAGCCAATCCTGCGGTTTCTTCGATGTGGGCAAAGAATAAGTCAGCCGGAGTTTGGGTAAGGGTGGCCGAGACAATTCTTACGTAAGGTTGAGCCGGTTGAATAGACTGAAAAACTGCCTCGTCGAGCCCTTTCCTGTCCTCGGTTGAAGAAAAGGGAATATAGTCGAAGAGGTTGCCGATAAAGCGTGGATTTCCATTTCTCCAGTCAGTATAGGCCCCCCAGTAGTCTGAGAAGTTATCAAAAGCTTCCCTTAAGGGCGGAAGGTTGTTGGGAAGCCAATCTCTCAGTCTCCTTTCCCTTACTCCAGCTCTCTGTGGATAGCACTCTGTGGGGTTACCGGTAAGATTGTCACAGCCCACGACCTGATTGTGGCGAACGTCGCCTTCATTAGCTTCATTAATTTGACTTACCCTTTGGGTAATTTGGTTCTCAAAGGAGAGTAATTTTCTTATGGGTCCGGAGAAGTCAGTAATTTTAAGAAAGTCATTGGGGTCATCGGGATCAAGAGTTTTGTATTCAGCCCTGTTTATTATTCCGTTAAGGTACCAACTCACATACTCGTTCACTTTGGTGGGGTCGTAAGCATCCAACGGTTCCGAAACATCAAAGACGTCAAAAGGCAGGCTATTACCCCACAGGTTTTGGCTATTTATAACGTCCTGGGTATTTCCCATTATTGGGAATTCTGCCCCGGACAGATCAATCGCAACGTCTCTTTCTCGGTTAACGAGGAAAGTGCACGTCTCGGTGCCGTCAAGATTGTTTCTGCAGCTGTTGAAGCAATCTGTATTAGTTTGGCACTGGTTTAGGTCGGCAACACAGGCTGTTCCCAAACTTACAGCACAGAAATTTCCCACACAGAACCTGCACGCAGGTTGATTAAAAGAGTCCTCAGGACGCACGGGTGATATTGGATTGCCAAGGTATGAATAAACCCAGCTGGTGGGTGGATTTGAAAACGTTTTGTCAATAACAAAAGTATCAGGTAGAACAAAGCTACTGTCGCAATATAAAGCAAGCTCGGTTGCTTCTTGGTTGCAGGGACTGGCTTGGTAAGGACGTAATGAATGAAACTCCGGACTTCTTACTTGATTACAAGGAACGTAGGGCGGGGGAATTTGAGCCTTCGCCGTCTTAACTGAAAATATAATAATAATTAAAAAAAGAAGCGTTTCTAGAAGTAATCCTATTTTTGTAGTAGGCAGCCTCATAGATTAGGGGCGGAAAATATAAAAATTAAAAACATCAGCTCCGGTTATTGCTCCGACAAAGCGCAAGAAGAGATAGGAGCTAGCCGTGAGAACTAGCCCGATAATAGCATAGGTAATGGTTTTTTGGGCGGAATCAAGCGCTTTGGGATCTCCTCCTGACGTCATATACCTAAAACCACCGATGAGTAACATAATAAAAAGTGCAATTCCTGCCAAACCCAAGATAATATTGGCTGTTCTTCCAAATAGACATTCGAGATAAGCCAAGGTTGGTACGGTACCTCTTACATAATCAGGGTTAGTGCAAGGATTCAAAGGAATCATAAATTAAGTGTAACGCAAGATGGGAAATGGGGCAATAACATTCTCCAGGCATTTTTTCCTGCCAAAAAAAAAGCCCCTTTCGGGGCTTACCCTAACCCTAGCTTTACGGAGCTTGCGCGTTAGGTATATTTAAGTTAAGTATGTTTATTCCGAAGAATAGGTTAACCAAATTTATAATAGCCCAAGCGGCAAAAACTATCACCAAACCGATTAAAGCTGCTGTAATTTGACTTCTTGCTGCTTCTGTCTGGGCCTTATCACCACCCGATGTTATATATTTAATGCCACCCCAAACTAGCATGAAGAAAAAGACTAAAGCTGCAACAATTAAAACAAGTATAATAATTGCAGAAATTATATTACCGATAGTTATACTGTTTAATGTTGTAAACTGTCCTCGAGGCGTAAGATTTATCTGTGCAAAAACCGTTGATGGCAGAAAAGTTGTCATATATTTATCTTAATAGTCATTATGAAGTTAGCGATTGGCACTTGTCAAGAGGTAATTTAGCTTTGAATTAGACGCCTAAATCCTAATACTGTTGGTGTTAAAGGACCTGAGATTCGTTCCAAAGAAGTACTCCAGAAGACTTAAAACACCATAGACAGACAAAAGAACTCCCAATCCGATAACCGCCTGTGTAACCCTGTCCCTTGCTTGTTCAAGTTTTACTTTATCCCCCCCTGAATTGATCCACTGGATTGCCCCCAGGGTAAATATAAAAAGAAAATAAATGCAACCGATAACAAAAAGCAGAGTTAAAAGAGCTGGAAGAAAGCGTGAAATAAAAATATTCCCACTTAATATTTGAAGAGTTACATTTAATAAAGGGTTTACAATTCGCCTTGCCGGCGGTTGATATACTTGTGCGTAGATAACCGATGGAATAAAAGTTATCATAACTTAGGGATTTAGTATTCTGGTTATGAATCCTTCGACGTTCAAAATGTCCGGAACGCCGAGAATAAAGCCGATAAAGTCGGCAACAAAAATTGCCACGATGACAATCGTCAGGCCTATTACTGCATGTAACATTTTTTGTCTTGCGTTCTCGAGTGCCACTTTATCCCCTCCCGCATTCATCCAGCTGTACGCAGCCGTGATTAATAAGATCAAAAACCAAATTGTTGCAAATAACGTCATTGCCCCAACCAAAACGGATATAACCTGATTTAGAATATAACCAACAGAGCGTGTAGAGGATACATTCTCAAAACCCAGCGGCCCTGTGCCTCTTAAATTTCCTATTGGTATAGATATTGATAACTGGTTCATTTTATATGCAAAATTTCAAAGTTAAGGTCCAAAGATTCTTAGTTGGAGTATTGCATTTGAATCCCTGAAAAGTAAAAGTCCTAAAAGCGCCGCCAGCACGAAAGATCCGGCTGCGACCGTTAGTCCAATAATAGATTGCCATATCTTTGCCCACGAATCCTGAATCTTTTTGGGATCCCCGGCTCCGGAAAGAAAGGTATATCCTGCAAAGACAAAATTTAGAAGAGTATAAACTCCTGCAATCATAATTAAGGTTTTAAATATTACATTAAGAAAGGCGGGGAGACCGCCGAGACCTCCGCCAAAACTGGCTACTCCTGGGGGCGGGGCGATAGTTCCAAAGGGATTCATAAATTGATTGTACGATCTTTAACCCAAAATGTTAACACCAAATGATCTTTCTATAATTCTTACTATCCAGTAGGAAACAAAAATTATGATAAAACCAAGAATAGCGGCGAGAATAATTTCCTTGCCCCGCGCCACTTCTTGGGGAGATTTGCCGGCGCCACTAATCATTTGTATTCCGCCAATGATAATAAGCAGTATAAAAACTACCCCTGCAATAATAAGTGCGTTGGCAAGAAGTACTGAGGCAAGGGTGCCTACGCCGGTGAGGGTGGAAAGAAAATGACCCGGTGCCCCGAAAAAGTTGCTTGAAAAATCGATGGCAATTTTTTGCATAACAGTATCTTGTGACTACCTAAATATTTGATTTATTGCCGGAATATTAAGAACCCTTGCAGCAACAAGAACTACCCAATATGCCGCAATCAAAATTGCAAACCCAACAATTGCGTAGGTAATATTTAGTCTCGACTCCTGAATTTTTTTGGGATCACCCATGGAGGTGAGATATTTGTAACCTCCAAAGATTAAATAAGCCAAAAGGACTAATCCGGCGATAGGAAAAAGGTATCTTATAAAAGTATTAATTACAGTCCCTATTGGTTGATTGGCTAATAAAGGGAGAGTTTGTGTTTCCCAATCAGAAAACGGTAGTCCTGCAATTTCAATATCCATTTTGATGACTATTACAATCCGAGAGCATCTAAGCCCAAAATATCAATTCCGACGACTCTCAGGATAAAAACAGAGAAGATAAGCATCAGTAGACCGGATATGGCAGAGGTTAAGAGTTCTCTTCCCGCCTGCAGACGTTGGGGATTGCCTGCTGCGGTAGTAATCATAAAACCCGCATAGACTATAAGTATAAAAGCAATTCCTCCTCCGAGGCCGGCTGCCCAACGGAGCATAAAAGCGGTAAAAGATCGGGCGCCACCCGAAGATCCGAAGAATCCGATTTCAAGAGGTATACAACCAATTGCAGTATCAATACCAGTATTGGCTTCTGTTATCCACCCCCAAAATCCACCACCTGAGGGAGTACATCTTTCGGGTCCGGGTAAAATACCAGCATAGGTAACTTTGTTAAAGGAGAATAGTAGGAATAGAAAAAGAAAAATACTGGTGAGTATCTTTGTAATTTTTACTTTCATTATCTTTTAAAAAGTTTAGCACAATATATAAAGAGTTGAAAATAAGAATTAAAGTTTGAAAGATTAGTCGACACAAGCTTGGTATAATGGGGAACATGCTGAAATTTACAATTTACAATTTACAATTTACAAAAAATTCTCAAATAAATAAATTTTCAAAGAAAATACGATCCACTCTCGGTTTCACCTTAGCGTTAACTCTCTTACTTCTTACAACTTACTACTTACAACTTACTACTATTTCCGCTGAACCAAACTGTGATAGTCCTGGGCCGGGTGATATTGATTTTTGTCTTACCAGAATTGAACAGGAAATAAACGCACTAAAGCCGGCTCAGGAATACAATAAAAAAGAATTGTCAGATTTAAAAACCCAGCTAGCCAGCCTCGAGAAACGTATCAATGGTTTGTCAACCCAACTTACAATTAACCAGAACGACATAGAGAATCGAGAAGAAGACCTTGCCTACGCACAAGAAATTTTTGAGGAGAAAGCAAATAATCACTACCGCTTCATAAGATTTTACGATCCCATTGCCCCCTTTCTCTCGAGTCAAAACGCAACCGATGCCTTTCGAGAATTGGCGTTCCGAAAAAAGGCTGCCAATGAGGATATTTTAACAATGGAAAAATACGGGCAGGACTTAGTTAAACTTAAGGGAGATAAAGAAAACCTCGAAAAGAATAAAAGCAACCTCTCGGCTCTTAAGCAAAAAGTCAACGAGCGAGCCACCTTTTTGGCTGGCGAGGTGGCGAAAACCGAAGATTACTTGGCAAGTTTATCCGCTAAACAGGAGGAGCTTTTGGCACTCAAGGCCGGAGGATTTCAAACCTCGGTTGGAGACACACCGCCAACCCTAGAACCATGTTCCGGTCCTCCCGGATCTTCGAATTTCTGCGACCCGGGTTTTCGGCCGGCATATGCGGCATTTTCGTTCGGAGCACCGCACCGGACTGGTCTAAGTCAGTATGGTGCTTACGGAAGAAGCAAAAAGGGCCAATCCGCAGAAACAATTTTAGCCGCTTATTTTCAGGGAGCGGAGCTTACAAAAGGATATTCCGTTCCGGCAACGATCGGAGTGACGGGTTACGGACGTATACCTTTCGAAGAGAATTATCTATTGGGAATTTACGAGGTGCCGGAGAGTTGGGGTGATAACGGAGGCATGGAGGCACTCAAAGCTCAGGCAGTTTCTGCCAGGTCATACGCCTTGGCTGTTACAAATAATGGTGCCGGGACTATTTGTCCGACGGAGTCCTGCCAGGTTTATAAGCCTCAGCTAAAAAGCGGAAAGTGGGCGGAGGCTGTTCGGGCGACCCGGGGTTGGGTAATTACCCGCGGCGGTACCCCCGCAACAACTTATTATGCTTCAACCAGCGGTGGATTTACCATTACCCAGTGGGGTTGGAACGGGATAAAGGATGCTGACGGCGGGAATTGGCCTAGTCAGGCTTATGAAAAGACTGCCTCTTCTCCCTGGTTCTATAAAGCTTGGTACAAAACGCGGGGAGGATCTACCTGCGGAAGGAGTAACCCCTGGCTTACCGGAGCGGAAATGGCGGATATTCTTAACGCCTGGCAAATTCTGTATAAAGGAGGAGGGGATGCCTCCCGGATTTCTCCTGTTGATACAAATTGCTGGAAAGGAAATCCTTATTCGATATCTGATTTGGCGGCAATCGGCGGATATTCAAGTGTAACCGGTGTATCCGTTGTGTATTCAAATTCGGGATCAACTCAGACAGTAACTTTTTCTACCAATAAGGGAAGTGTAAGTGTGGCAGGTGACGAATTTAAAAAAGCCTTCAACCTTCGGGCTCCTGGATATGTAGGATTAAAAAGCTCGCTTTTTAATGTTGAAAAGATTTAAAAACAATTCAAAATTCAAAAATTTTAGATTTTGACTTGTCATTTTGCGCTTTGAATTTTAATTTTTGAACTTAAAAAGTGATATAATCGCTTAACGTGCCCGATATATTCAAATCAAAAGACTCAGGGGTTAGAAGTCTAAAAGCTCCCATATCAGAAAAACCAAATATTAAAATTCACAAAAATGCGGTTCAGGAGATTCCGGTTCAATTACCCCATCCTCACGGACACAATTTTAAGGACCATACCCACAATCCGCTAGCCTCTTTTTGCTATTATCCCGATTATGTACAGTTTATCAATGAAGACCCTGAGGAAAAGGTTATTCTTCTTATACGGAGACACCCCGTTTCTAATTTGGGATGGCTATTTTTGGTGTTTCTAATGATACTTGCTCCGGCTTTCTTACCTCTATTTTCGTTTTTTGATTTGCTTCCTTTGGGATTTCAGTCTGTCCTTGTGATGATTTGGTATCTGATAACTTTTGCCATTGCTTTAGAAAAATTTTTAACATGGTTTTTCCATGTAAATATAGTTACAGACGAAAGAATTGTTGAGGTCGATTTTGTGAATCTTTTTTATAGAGAAATTACAGACGCAAATATCGACCAAATTCAGGATGTTACGGTAGAGGTTGGTGGAGCGATTCGGACCTATCTTCATTACGGAGATGTCGTAATTCAAACAGCCGCCGAAGTTCCAAAGATCGAATTTGAAGACGTACCTAACCCTGATAAAGTCGCAAAGATACTAAGAGAGTTGCGCTTGGAAGAGGAGCAAGAAAAGCTAGAAGGGAGAGTCCGTTAAACGTCTATGAACAACCTCAATTTTTTGGGAGACACATTCTTATTAGTTACAAAATCGGGCATTATTTTCTTTCTTTTTATATATTTAGTTTTTGCCGTGGTTGTTGTAAGACAAGTTAAGTTAATGACAGAGACTTTAAAAGTGGGTTTTGAGACTCCCATAAAGACTTTGGCTCTGGTTCATGCGATTGCATCCCTTTTTGTTTTGGTAATATCCTTTTTTATTCTTTAATATTTTTTTCTTCTTAAAATAAGCATGGCAGTAAATCTTGATCCAGTAACACTAACAGGCCGACCGGACGAAACGGGCTGGTCGCAAGTCCATATTTTCAAACCCCAAGACGAATCCAAGTTATCGTCAAAAGGAGAACTTTACGTAGTACTTTCGGTCGGTGATAGCGAAAAAGGAATAGAAAATACAATTTTAGGCAGGGAACTTTTGGGTAAAATCTACAAAGATTACTTTGAAGGCAGCGATAGTCCTTATATTAGTCTCAAAAATGCAATATCCGGTGTACTGGAAGATTTTACTGAAAACATAAGGGATATCGAAATTGTAGCGATGGTTCAGGTTGAAAATGTTGCTTATTTAGCTACGGTTCGTGGGGCGGGTGTAGTATTGATTCGTGACAAAAATATTATTCCTATCCTCAAAACGGGTGCGATGGATATGGAGCTTGCATCAGGCTTTCTAAAAGATCAGGATATCATTGTACTCGGAACTTCGAAATTCTTTTCTCGATTTGATTTGGCTAAAGTTTTAAGTACGCTTTCTCCTCGGGGTTTGGCAGAAGCCGTTGAGTTATTCGCAAGAGACACTCATTCAGAAAGCGGGAACGGAAAACTTGGATTATTAGCTCTTAAATGCAACCAAGCAAAGGATCTGGAGAATCAAACGGCCAACTTGAACCAGAAAGTTGGTGAGTCTTCAGAAAATGTAGTAATGAACAGTCTTGGTTTAGAAACTAATAAAGCTTCTGCGGACAAGACTGAACAAGACTTCGGACACAATAAAAATTGGATTGATAACCTGAAAAATAAAATAACCCCTCTTTTCAAAAAGGTTCCTGAAAGGAAATTCTATGTCGGAGCCAACCAAGAAAGTTTAAAAGATAAAAATAAAAGAAAAACCTTTGCATCAGCCGGGTTTATAATTTTATTTTTGCTAGTCCTAAGTATTTTTTTTGGGATTAGACAAAAAAAGCTCAACGACTATAAATCCCGTTATCAGGCGGAGTTGGCAGGGGCTGTTCACCAGCTGGACGAAGCCGAAGAGATATATTCATTAAATCCGGTGCGTTCGAGAGAACTGTTTGCGGAAAGTAAGGCTATCGTAGCCAAACTTTTAAGTGAGAACATTAAGGATCCGCAACTTACTCAGTTGGCAGATAGACTTAATGAATCTCAGGGAAAGATTTTGGGTGAATATAAGCTAGACACCGAACTTTATGTTGATTTAACACTCCTGTCAAATGGTTTTAAGTCAGATGATATTATCCTTTCCGATGGCAAGCTTTTCATTCTCGATAAAAATGCAAGAAAAGTCGTCAGCATAGCTCTTGACACGAAAAGGAGCGAGGTTGTTGCCGGCCCGTCTGCGATTAACAAAGTTGACGATATCGGCGTCTACGCAGGTAGAATATTTATATCTAACTCCGACGGCATTTTTGAACTAAAAGACAGACTTGTCAAAGTTGTAGATAAAGATTGGACCGGAGACGTTATGATATATCCTTATGCGGGGAACATGTATCTTCTTGAAGAAGATACATCCATGATCTGGCGATTCGCGGGAAGCAGTGAGGGTTTTGGTTCCAGAAAAAACTGGTTGGCGTCGGAGGTTGTTATAGATTTGAATAATTCCCGGTCGTTTATTATAGACGGGTCCATTTGGATATTAGGCAAAGACGCTTCGATATTAAAGTTCAGTTTAGGTAATAAACAAGATTTTAAATCAGAAGGAGTATACCCCGAAATCAAAAATCCAAAAACACTTTTTACAGACGACCAATCCGAACACTTATATATTCTTGATCCGGAAAATTCCCGTGTGGTAGTTATTGATAAAGAAGGAAAATATAAGGCTCAATATATATCCGCCGAAACTAAAAGTACGACTTCAATAGTCGTTTCCGAAAAGGAAAAGAAGCTAATTCTTCTGGCCCAAGAGAAACTTTACTCCATTGAATTAAAACACCTTGAATAGAACATCTTATTTGTCCCCTTTCGCCAAGGCTACGGAGGGATACCGTTCGCTAAACTTCTTGTGCCGCCGCCCGTTGCTATTTAACTATGTGGTGCTTGCACCGCGAAGCATTAGCGAAGTGGTGGAGACGGCGGTAAATAATTGGAACCAGATTGAGGAATATATTTTCAAATGGTTTTCTGTACTTAAAGCTTCTCCTTTAGCCTTAGATTTAGTCACGAATGACAAAAATTCTTTCCAGTAATCAGTCACATCATAGTATCTGAACTCTATGATTTCGGGTACACCGACGGTAATGCTACGTAAGTAGTTTTTGATTTACACAATTTGGTGTAAAATAGCTTTAATGAGCAATCTTCTTGTTCTTGGGCACAGGGGAGATAGAAAAAGTCATGATGACAACACAATCGAAGGCATAAAAAGTGCTTTCGATAAGGGAGCGGATGGTGTTGAAATCGATGTTTACTACCAACCCAATAAAGGTGTTTATCTTACACACAAGTTTCTTCATGACAAGAATTTGGATTATCCAAAACTAGAAGAGGTAATTGAAACATTCTCAGATAAAGGCAAGATACAGATAGAAATAAAACCACCAGAAATTGAAACAGTAAAAGCGGTAGTTGACTTGGTATATAAACACAAATTGGAAAATTTTGAAATTACCTCGGGAATACTGCCTTTACTAAGATACATAAGAGAGCTTGCACCTAAAGCGAATATAGGAATGATTACCAAACCCTATCTAATCGAGGATTGGATGACTGAGGAGTTTGGTGATTATCTAATGCTGAGTTACCTTAAACTTACTGGTGCTTCTACTATCTGGTTGGACAAACCAGAGGGTTTTTGGAACAAAGACAGGGTTGAAAGATTCCATAAAAAAGGCTATAAAATTGGTTCCCATTTGCCCACAGACAGCAAGGAGGATTACGAAAAATTACTTTCCCTTGGAATAGATAGTTGTACTGCTGATGACCTTAACGTTTTGAAATGGAGAGCGACTTCATAGTTTTTTGCTAAGCGATTAGCACGAATTATAAGCATAGCTTGGCCGAGTCAGACTCGGTAAGCAAAGCTTGAAACCGTGGATAGAATCCACAGTTATAAGAGAACACTCCAACCTTATATTACCTTACATTTTGACCCCGTCGGGCACAAAAAGGGGTCGGGGAGAGATATTTACATGATAATTAAATTAAATGTTTATTCCTGAAAGCAAAACCGGAGCTTGATTCAAGATACTTTTCAAAATTAGTTGCTAATTTTCGGGTCTTAAAACCTGCATAATAAACAAGGTCTAAAGGCCGAAAATTTTTAGTTGCGTCTATCCTCCCTTTTTTATGATCCACCACTCTTTGTTTCAGATTTGACGAATAACCCGAATAATACTGGCCATTATTCAATTTTAATATATAGACGAAATACATTGAACTTACTCATCGTACCGTAAATAAGAATTTATAAACACTGCCCTACTTCGCTGCCGACTTCGCTAAAGCTACGCTGGCTAAAAAAGCTACGCGGGACACACTTCGCATATCATGTAAAGAAGGTTTTTAAATACTGTGTGGTTTACCACGCGAAGCTACTTTCATATTGAAAGTAGCGAAGTGTGGAGACGGAGGGATTCGAACCCTCGTCCGAAAAACTAATTTAAAATCTTCTACAAGCGTATTTGGCTTTGGTTTTATTCCTAAAATTAAAAACCAAAGAAAAAGTTAGGAATTTGGTTTTAAATCTTGGGAAAGTATATAAAACCAGACATACTTTCCGCATCTCAACTGGGTTTATGCCTCACCAGCGCGGTTGAGAATCGTATCCGGCAAGACAACGCGTCCGTTTTTTAGGCGTAGGCGTAATTATAATCGCGATCAGCAATTATGTTTTTAACACGTGATTTACGAGAAGTGTTATACTCGGCTTGCAGATTTCAAAGTACGTTTTCCGTCGAAACCTTTTGTATCGTCCCCGCGTCGAAGCCTAGCTTCGACGCCTTTATCCCTCGACAAGCTCGGGATATTGGCTTTTCGCTGGCTTCTCCTTTCAAAAATTGCAAATGCAATTTTTGTTAATTAATTTTCTTTTCTCCTCTTAATTCCCGTTCAATCTCGCGTTCAAGATCTTTCTTTTTAATAGCTTGTCTTTTTTCAAACTCGCGCTTGGGTTTGGCTAAAGCCAATTCTATCTTAATTAAACGCCCCTTATTATACATCTTGAGGGGGATAAGGGTCAATTTTTTGGCCTTAATCTTGGTATTAATAGATACGATCTCGCTTTTATGAAGAAGAATTTTGCGCGACCTTGTTGAGTTGTAGTCCCTTTTGCCTTCGATAGGTATATTTGCATTGATTAGATAAACTTCGCCGTTGACGATTTTCGCGTAGGAATTTGAAATATCAGCCCCTCCCACTTTTAAAGATTTTACTTCTCCTCCTCCAAGAACGATTCCTCCCTCGTATTTTTCAAGAATCTTATAATGGAATGAGGCTTTTCTGTTTATAATTTTCATAGAACTCATTACGAAACTCGTCTTGAGCCTACGACGAGTTATATAAAGCCATTTTGTAATGACTTTATAGGTTTTTATATTTTAGCTCATTATGAACTTAGTTGATATCCTCTTTCCAAAGTTTTGTTTAGGCTGCAGGATGAAAAATTATTTCCTTTGCCCGGCTTGTTTAGGGAAAGTAAGACTGGTAAGGCAAATTTGTGTCGAATGCGAAAAACCGTCAGTTGACGGATTCACTCACATAAAGTGCAAAAGACCTTGGGGATTAGACGGAGCAGTATCTATCTGGGAATACGAAAAAGTAATTCGTCAGTCGATTTTGAAATTAAAGTACAATTTTGCATATGAAATTGCCGACGAACTGGCAGTTTACACCGTACATTATTTGAAGACCAATGTTCACGCACTTCCGTCCAACACAATCCTAGTTCCGGTTCCCTTGTACATGCGGCGTGAGCGCTGGAGAGGATTTAATCAATCGGAAAGGATCGGAAAAATAATTGCGGAAAAAATGGGGTGGAATTTTAGTCCGGAGCAGGTCGTCAGAAAATCTTCTACGGTACCCCAAGTCGAGCTAAGAGGGAAACAAAGAAAGATGAATTTGAAAGACGTCTTTGCTTTGAATAGCAGTAAAAAGCTAAACGGCGCTAGTATTGTAGTATTTGACGATGTTATGACAACTGGTACCACCCTGAAAGAAGTCGGAAGAGTTCTCAAAAGAGGCGGAGCCGGTGAGGTTTGGGGATTAACTTTATCCCGATAATGTGGGCGGTGGGTAGAGGATTCGCCCCGCACCTTTACCTGCGGCGGGAGAGGGATTCGAACCCCCGTACCTCTTACGAAGCGCATGGTTTTCGAGACCAGCCTGTTAGACCTCTCCAGCATCCCGCCTATTAAACATATTTACGATTTTCTTTACTTAAATAAAGGTGCGGGGTTTGAAACCAGCTCCTTAAACCACTCGGACAACCCACCGCGTCAAGATAGGTTTGCTGATCGTATTCTTTCACTGCCGTTTCAAAATACTTTCCGCTCTACCAGCTTTTCTTTCAAAATTTCTTTCAGAAATTTTGTATTAAAGACGAAAGCGCTTGTCTACCACGTTTGACGTGGTGCACCCGGCGAGAGTTGAACTCGCAATCTACGGCTCCGCAAGCCGACGCTTTATCCATTAAGCTACGGGTGCGTGGTTATATTTTATCAAAAATAGGGAAGATTTTTAATTCCCCGGAAGTTTTTCTGAGAGCCAGCCCGAGAGTTTATCAAAATTGGTTGGAGGAATTTCTTCCTCAGGTAGATAGATGGATAATACTTTCCTTATTTTTTCTAAATCTTTTCCGTTTATTACGAGTTCCAGCCTGCCGGGTATTTGTAAGATTTCCAAAATAAGTAGGTCCTTATCGAATCTTTTTGAAAACCAGAATCTGGAAATAAGCATCATGTCGGTCAGTCTTCCTACCACCCTTATTCCTCTGGTTGTTATTTTATATTGAATCTCTTCAGGTTCGACGTTTGATAAAACATAAAAAAGAAAAATGACCGAAACGATAAGAATTACCGGCATTGCGCCTTCGGCCAGGAACAAGATAAAACTAAATAGTGATGCTATTGCTATTATTGTCATCCAAAATTCCTTACCCCTCCTTTTGAAAGGTCTGGCCGGCGCGTGCCAGGCAAAGAGTTCCTTTTCGGGTTGTATGGGCTGCGGAGGGGGCGTAGCCGCGTAGTCCTCTTGAGGATTCTTAGTCGATGCCGTTTTTTGTGTTTGAGCAGCCATTTTGTCTAAAAAACATTATACATAAATGTCGTATTTTCTACTATGCTCAGTTTTGATATAATTGGGGCTTAGCCGGGGTGGGGTGGCCGAGTGGTCTAAGGCGAAGGTTTGCTAAACCTTTGAGGGTTAATCCCCTCGCGCAGGTTCAAATCCTGTCCCCACCGCCACGTAATAAATTGCCAAGCAATTTAAACGTGGCTGTCGCGTTTAAATCTTTGATTTATTACGCGACGCTATGTTTTTTGTCTATATTATTCGAAGTGAAGTAAACAGAAGTCTATATATCGGTTCTACTGATAATGTTGACAGAAGACTTAAGGAACACAACTTTGGAGAGAGTTTGGCAACAAAACTGTATAGGCCGTATAAATTGATATATTATGAAGGCTTTTTGATAATTAAAGATGCAAAAGCTAGGGAAAGATTTCTTAAAAGTGGTTGGGGGAGAAGAAGTATTAAGAAGATGCTTAGGTTTTACTTTGAAGGTGCCTCAAGTTAAAGTAAAGTTATGAATAAAAATTTAGTTTTAGTTTCGGGAGCCATTGTTTTTAGGGAACAGCACAATAAGCCCGAATGGTTTTTGATTAAGCATCAAGACGATGATGTTTGGGAGATTCCCAAGGTAACGGTTAGAAGAGGTGAATCTTCCGTTCGTGCGGCACTGCGTATGATGGGGGAAAAGGCTTTTATGACGACCAGAGTTTTAGAAGAAGTCGGGCGTGCGGGAGGCGTGACAAATATCAACGGGAAAATAGTTCCCCAAAGATACCTATACTATTTAATGTTATCAAAGTCATTTGCCAAAGATATAATCGGGTTTCCGGATGCCAATTGGTTTGATTACTCACAGACTGTAAAAAAGCTTTCCTCCAAGAGAGAAAAAACCATGTTGAAGGAAGCACGGGGAGTATATAAAAAGTGGAAAAAGGAAAGAAAGGCCAAAAAAAAGAACCCCTAGATATAAACCAAGCTCCAGGAATAGTCAGGGAATTTTCAGCGGGAGGAATTGTCTTTAAAAAAGTAAAAGAAAGGGAAGGTAGGAAAGTTAGGATATATTGGTTAGTGGCAAAATCAAGTCCCACCAAGGGTTATCCTGGGAACGTTTGGAGGTTTACCAAGGGATGGATTGACGACTGTGACGACGGGCAAAAACCGGGACCATTGGCCTCGGGAGAGAAAAAAGCAAATGAAGCTGATCTTCAAAACGCTGCGCGAAGAGAAGTAAGAGAAGAGGGCGGTGTGGAAGCAAAAATTATAGAAAAAATCGGTACGGAGAGATATTTCTACACATCAAAAGAAGGTGGCAAGAAATTGAAATTTGTAACTTTTTATCTTATGAGATGGATAAAAGATATGCATCAAGGTCCTGGATTTGAGACAGAAAAAGTTGAATGGTTGGAATTTGAGAAGGCAAGAAAAAAGCTTAGCTTTTCTGGAGAGAAAAAATTTCTTGATCAAGCAGAAAAGATTTTAGATTCGGGAATACAGGAGAGTTTGGTATAATTGGCTATATTCGGAGGAGTCGGATAGTGGTTCATTCCGCGCGCTTGGAGAGCGCGTGAGCCTTAAAAGCTCGCGTGGGTTCGAATCCCACCTCCTCCGCCGGGGAGACGTGCCGGAGTGGATGAACGGGCCGATCTTGAAAATCGGTGTAGCCTGCAGAGGTTACCAGAGGTTCGAATCCTCTCGTCTCCGCAGGTCAGAACGATAAGTGGGTTTTAGGAGTACATCATAGGGCTCTTGGTACGTCCAGACGAGCTTTTCGTTCATTAACAAGAGGTTCCAACCAATCTTTTTAACTGCCATTCGTTTGTCTTCCAAAATATCACTATTAAGTACGTTCCGTGCCTCGTAAGCAGTTGTAAAGAAATCTTCAGCAAGTTCCAACCAAGTCCTTTGACCCTCCAAACCTTCGTTAATCTTGTCCTTCAATTTTGCCTGTTCTTCCAGAATTGCTTTCTTTTTGGCAACAAACTCATCGCTTGTCATCTCCTCCCGTGCCCGCATCTTAAAATATCCATCAAGTTCAGATTGGATTCTCTGGTACTGTCTTTGTTGACTTTCAACAACTTGTGCTCTGTGTTTCGCCTCTGAATCGTACTTCGCATTAAGGAGTTTAATTCCCAATCTCCAAGTATCCTCATCAATTGAGACAGGAATTAGTTTCTCGTCAATCATCTGCTCAAGTTCTTTAAGAGTTATCCCTTGTTGAGCACATTTGCTGCATCTTCTGCTTGAACGTGCGTAAGTATATTCAGCATTTCTATCAGTCTTTTTATAATACTTCTTCTTTGTTTCAAAGATAACTGATGCACCACATCCGCAACCACATTTGATAAGTCCAGCATACGGCCATTCATTATCAATCTTCTTCGGTTTACTTCTGTCGTTTAATACTGCCTGAACATCATCAAATAATTTCTTTGTGATGAGTGGTTCGTAGCTGCCATTGTGTAACTCTCCACCATGTTCAAATTGGCCATGATACAGGGGATTTTGCAAGATTCTGTGAAGATGAGATTTACTGATTGGTTTATTCCTTCGAGTTCTTAGACCCCACTTGAAAACCATATCAGTTAATCCTCCAAGTGAGTACTTTCCAGTAGCATATTCAACGAAGATTCTGATAACTAAATCTTTGCGTTCTGGGTCTGGGTAGATGTTAATTACACCATCAATCTTCATGTTGATGTAACCAATTGGTGCAAGATTTGGGTATTGTCCAAGCTCGTACTTTTGTCTAATTCCTCGTTTAACATTGTCGCTTAAATCATCAGAGTATTTCTTACTCATACCAAACTCAATGCTCATCAAAAACTTATCGTCAGCAGTATTTTTAAATGATTTGTAGGGAGTATCTATCTGTTTCAATTTGCCTTCATCCATCAACCACACAATTCTCCCACCATCAAGAGCATTGCGAGCGAGTCTGTCTAACTTCCAACAAAGGATTGCATTAGCTTCACCTCGTTCAATTTTGTCTAGCATCTCGTTGAAGATTCCACGACCAGGTTTGTGTGCAGATTTTGTCTCAACCAGTCGTGGTTTTATTACTTCAAACTTAACCCTGTCAGCAAAGTCTGTCAGTTCTCTTTCTTGTGCCTCGATAGATAATGCTTGGCGTTCTTCTTCCTCTGATGATTTCCTTGAATACTGAATGTGTATAAGTTTGTCCATAACTTAAATGCCCCCGCAGGTTGTGCTCAGAACGGTGAAGTCCTGTCCTACGAGGGCATTAAAAAACTTCACCTATTTCCCTGAGCACAGTCTCATTATCTCAAGTTTTAGGTTCGGTTGCAAGCTATATTTAATCTCATAATCTTACTTGAAACACTACAGTAACTATAACTAACAAGTAACAATGACTAATAAAGTAACGAACTCTATAAAGTAATAAGCAAGATTTCCTTGTAAGGGAAAGCGTTACTATACTGGTTCCTATATCCTACATAGTTACTATGTTCACTTATCACTTGCTTTACTTCGAGCCATAAAATAAGCATCGTAAATTTTTGCTTCTAGCTCGTACCATTTCTCTGTATCTTCAAAAAATACTCTGTCTAGCCACTTGCCATAAACATTTCTCTGTAGAGGTTTGATGTTGATGTATTCTTGGAGTCTGCTGTTGAGATTTTGACTTCGCCAGATTTGAAAGTCTTTGATTGTAATAAAACCAAAATATACGGTTTCAAGGGATATAGTCGCATTCGCTAACAAGTTGCCCTTGTCTTTAATAAAAACTCGGATTTTGACATGTTCATCTGACATTTCCATAATTTCTTTAGCTTAACTCCTTGAAAAAACAAGGTCTTTTAAGACCCTCAAGCTGTTTGTATATTCCAAAGCATCTACATCAAGAGTTTTGGCATAAAACTGTTGCTGGAGTGATTCGCATAAAGAACGATTCTCAAATACAAAGAAACACAATTTCCCCTGCCTATCTACTCGCACGAGTTTTACTCCTTTTGAATGTAAGGCTCCTGAAAGTCCCAGGTCTTTTGTAATAAAAAAATCAGATTTCATGGGCATTTCCTCCTTTGGATGATGCAATAGTCGTCTTGCCACTATATCGTGTGTTGTAGGGTATTCCAGCTAAATCTTTGTGCGGGATTTCATCACTTAAAAGTTGGTCGAGAAGTGTAATCTTCCCCCTCAATTCCTTCGATTGATTAAAAGTTTTACGGAGCATCCTTCTTTTGACAGGAATGCCCATTTCTCGCATGGTCGCAACAACAACTGAAATGAGGGGATAATCACCAAAGAAAGACAAACTTTGCCTGTTTCTCAACTTGCGAAAGACAAAACTTATAGAGGCCTGTGGATACTTAATGAAGTGTTTCTGAATAAATGGTTCTGTGATATTAAGGTCTTGAAAGATTTCCATACTTTTGTCTCCATCTCATCTTGAGCAAAACTTCCATTACAGAGGTCAGATTATCGGCAATTCTTATTACTCGTTCGTCAGTTAATGGCTGTTTGTACTTAGGCTGGAAGTGCTTTCTAATTTCCTCTTGAAGTTCAAGACTCAACCAGGTAATGGATTGCGAGCTTCCCATATACTGGAAGAATAGGCGATATTTTGCGAAGTTGATACGAAATTAATTGGGGAAGAATTGGAGAAGATTAAGGAATATCAAAGGATGGGTTTGAAGATATAGCCATCTCCAGGAATGAAGTGCTTTTTCGGTATCTTCAACGGCCTTCTAATTTCTTTTATTAAGTCATTTGTCAATCGTTTAATATCGTCTTCTCTTTTTGAACTGTAAGTTGTAATAATCTCATCCTCCGTAAAGTGAGTATTCTGATTCTCCATAAATAGATTTATCAACCTATATTGTCCAGTACCCAGCTTAAAAGGATATGACCTGTCTTTGTAAGTCCAAGTTCCATCTCTTTTATCCCAGGAGAAGTCTCCATGACAAATAACATACAGGAATTCTTCTGCCTCATTTCTCCTAAAAGAAACTTTGAATGAAAAATCCTTTGGGGCAGCATCTTTCTTTAAGATATTGATAACTCTAATTACACTTTCTGACACCAGGAAATCTATGACATGGGGGTTTGAATAATAAATTGCATTACTATTATTTCGTGTTACTTTATTGCGTGGTTGGATAATTAATGCTGGTATCTTACCAGTAGGAGAAGTTATTCTTAGGATTTTTTTAACAAGACTGATTGCTTCACTATTAACTTTATTATCCATACCATTTCCATCTAATTTGTGCTCTGATTATAGCTTAAAGTCCCATAACTTTCAGAAGTTTTATAGAGACACAAGCATATTTAAGACCTTTGAAGCTAACACTTGTCAAAATAGCATGGCGTATATCTCTTTATACTTATCAATATAACTATTATATTAGAGTACTTAATATAATGATGGTGCGGACTTACATAGTGTGAAGTTAAGGGTACCAAAAGATACCCTTGAAGCACGAGTTCAGCAATTACCAGTTTTCAAAAATATGCTACGGATTGGAGAAAGGTCATAATGGGTTTTGGATGGTCAAAAATGGGGTGGTATACCCCCTATGAAAAACTCATTGTATTTTGCCCTCGTATTTGAAATACTATAACTATATGGAAGTGGACAATTATAATCAGCCTGTAAATCCTTCTAAATCACTAATTCAATCTCAATCCACTTTCCGAAGTCTAATAAAAAACCAAAAAGGCTCAATTCTCATCATTTTGGGAGTTTTATTTCTTGTGACAGTAATTGGGGTAGTTGGTTATTTGCTTGCTACAAAATCTAATCTGTTACCCACAAAGTTATCAAATAAAAGTATTCCATCTAACTTTGATACGACATCTTCGCAGCCAACAGCTTCAAGTTTAGACAAAGGAACTCTGTTTGATAAACTGACTGCTAACACTTGGTGCAATAAAGATGATATTTCAGGGAAAAGTATGCTTGCACCTACTGCAAAAAACTACGCTTTTACTAAAAACGGAACTTACAAATGGTCACACTTTTCAGATTATCCAGAAGGTTCAGGTCAAGGTAATTGGAACTTTGAAGCAAGCGGTTCAGATTCAGGAGTAATCTTTTTAAGTTCTGGTGACGCTTGGGGATTTGTAATAAAAAGTGACCGAATTTCATTGGCAGGTGAAAGGTTAGGTAAATGTGAAGCGATTACAGATAGTGGTAACACATATACAGCTGATAACCTGCCGAGGGTAAATACTTCTGATTTATTTAACAAGCTTACAGCAAAAAAATGGAAGAAAACTAACGATTTAGATTTATTTAGATTACCAACTGAAATCGAATTTTTGAAAGATGGAAAGTATGTAGCAAACTTCAATAATGGAGAATGTTCTCAAGCTGGTTTATGGTCTTTAAGAGAAGGACAAACGCATAGAGAAGAACCAGTGAAAGATTGCGATTTCCGTTCCAAAGGTGAAAACTATTCTATAAATTCAGAGGTTAAGCTTGATGGTGATTTACTGGTCTTTGAAAGTAGTTTATATGCTCCCACAGAATATCCATCAGAACAAGGGCTTATATGGAGTGATTTGCGTTACAGTAATAAGATTGTGATGAAGATTAAGTATAAAAGACCAATCAAGAGTGGAGTTAGTAATGTCTTTGATATTGAGCTGACGAATGTTAGTAAAGAGAATGCTGTTCTAAAATCTTTGTCAATTTCACAAACCCCCTACAAAAGAACAAATGATGGCTTCACCACAGATGGTGAGGTGAAAGTTTTAGCCACCGAGAACTTTCAAAATATAGATTTGACTTCTGGACAATCTCGTGAGTTGACTAAAAACATAACATTTACTGGAAGTGGAGAATCTGAGTTAAAGATAAATGTGAATTTTGAAGGCAAAACACAGCCATACAATGGTTATGAAAGTTATGTATTAAAGCTATAACCATAGCTTAAACCTCCAATTCTTTCTGCAAGGCTTCGAATACTTTTTGAGAAATATCCATCAACCTAATATCATAAAGTTCGAAGTTCGCTTACTAATGCGTGCCCGAATTTAGTATAATCAGACTCGTTGCAGTGCCAATCTTGGCCGTGGAGTAATGGAAATACTTTCAAGTTGTTCTTTAAAAAAGGTTCCAACATAGTCAACTAGGCACCGCCCCAAAACGTTTAATCGGACTATTTTCGAACTCCCGATGATACACTTTATATATGCGAACAGAATTATTCAACGTTAACCAAGATATAGAACCAATCGAAGCTATCGCTAGAAAGGCTTTTTCTGCAACACCAGATTCGTCAGTGGAACAATGGTTTTCCTTTACAGAAATGGTTAAAGCTATCCATGAAGAAAAAGGCGCTTGTGTATTAGCATTATCTGATGACAATGAAATATTGGGTATGACCTATGCTCAACAGGAAAATCCCATAAATGGAAATGAAGGAATCGAGAAATGGGTAATAGTAATCGCAGCAGTTAATCCCGAACATGCAGGCAAGGGAGTCGGATCTAAAATTCTTGGCAAACTAGAAGAATATGCTCATAGTAAAGGGGCTCGTAAAATGTTTGTTTACACTAACAAAGGAGATGATGGGGTCGTTAACTTTTATAAAAAGAATGGTTATGAAGATGCGGGTTGGATTAAAGATTATCAATATGGAAAAGGAAACTCTGCAGTATTTTTGCTCAAATATTTAGAAAACTAGTACGAAACTCGTCCCACTTAGCCCGCCTTCGTTGGGTTGCTCTATCTTCAGTAAGTTTAATTCTTCCAGTATATTTAAAAGAATATTTACTAAAATAAATTATGCGCTTAGCTAAAATTCACTTTCCTGAAATAATTGTAGATATTTTTTTGGTCGTTTTTTTTAGTTTAGTCTTCGCTTTAAATTTGAAAATAAACATCAACGATCAGTATTTAGCTCTTTCGCAATCCTTTTTGGAAGGCAAATTGTATTTTCCAGATGGCTATAAGGAGATGGATTTGGTTTTATATGATTCAAAGCACTATTGGCATCAAGGACCTCTGCCTGCAGTTATCTTGATGCCTTTCGTATTCGTCTTTGATATCGTTGGACTTAACTTCAAGCAAGGATATTTGCAGTTTTTTATAAGCTTGGGAATTTTTATACTTTGTTATAAAATCGCGCGGTATTTTAAATTCGGGGGCGAAAATTCTAGATACCTCGCTTACGCATTTTGTTTTGCTTCGGTTTTCCAGTTTATAGCCTTTTTTTCAGTTAGCTGGTTCTTTGGCCAAGAAATAAGCGTCTTTTTTATGCTTTTGGCAATCTATATATATCTTTTTTACAGAAAACATTTTCTTACAGGTGTTTTATTATCTTTGGTTTTGGCAACTAGGGCATTTACGATTTTAGGTTTAGCCTTTTTTGTCTTCGATATCTTATATAGTAAATCTTCACTGAAAAATAAAATTAGGGATTTGTTTTATCTATTACTTCCAATCGGATTTGCGGGTGTGCTTTTGCTAATTTATAATTTTGTCAGATTCGAGAGTTTTTTTGAGACTGGTTATTTAATAAATAATCCAACTCTTCCGGTAGGAGACCCGCTTTTCGGAATCAGGTATCTTCGCAATAATTTTTATACCTATTTTTTAAAAGGCTTACAGGTTTATATTCTCAATAATAAGCAAGTAGTACTTGGTGGTATAACACTTAATATACCCCACCTTGTTGCCTATCCCAGTACCAGCTTTTTTGTAGTATCTCCGGTATTTTTTTATCTCTTAAAGGTAAAGATAAAAAATAAACTTGTGAAATCATCTTTGCTAGCTTCGATAATCATACTTTTGGCTTTACTACTTTTTTATTATTCAGGGGAAGACTATCAGTTGGGGCCTCGTTATCTGCTTGATTTATTACCCTTTGCATTTATTATGCTTTTATTTTCATTTAGAAAACAAAATGTTTCCACATTTGCAAAGACATTAATAATTTTTAGCTCCTTGTTTAATTTGTATTTATTTATAGCGCGTATGATTGGAAATGCACAAATGTTTGTTTAAGAGAAACATTTTAATACTGATAATATGGAGCATAGACATTATTCATCAAAATTGATATTGATTTTTCTAATTATTTTTACCTCTCTTATATTAATATTTAATTTATATATTAACGTTATCGGAGACTTTTCAGGTTACACCGAATTGGCCAGGTCATTTATCAATAAAAGATTATATTTAGTACACACATCGATTCAGGAAGACTACGTACTCTACGACGGGAAATACTATCTTCATCAGGGTCCGACGCCTGCGATTTTACTTATTCCTTTTGTTTTTATTTCTGACTTATTTAAAGCTCCTTTTTATCAAAGCCTTCTTCATGTTTTTGTTTTCTTGGGTGCTCTTTTCATTTGTTTTCGCATATCCAAATCTTTCAAATATAATACTAAGGACTCTTTATACCTTGCTTATGCTTTTTGTCTGGCTTCCGTCTATCAGAGTATATCTGTTATTCCAATAAGCTCTTATTTGTCTCAATCTGTGGGTGTTTTTTTTGTCCTATTAGCAATTTATGAATTTTTAGGGAAGAAGAGGTATTTTGTTATTGGATTTTTTTCTGCTTTAGCCCTTGCTTCCAGATTTATTACCGGTTTGACGATAATGTTTTTCATATTTGAAATTTTTCTTAACCCTAAATATAGGTTAAGAGAAAAATTTGCTAAGTTGGCAAGCCTTTCTACCCCGTATGTATTGATGGTTTTTGTACTTATGATTTATAACTACTTACGGTTCGGAAATTTTTTAGACAGCGGCTATACGAAAGTTACAAGTTTTCCAACTGGAAATAGTTTATTTGCCTTTAGTAATATTCCAATGAACTTCTACTACTATTTTATTAAAACCTTTGAAGTTAGTTTTGTAGAAAATAGAAACATTCTAATATCGAAATTAATCCCTAAATTACCCTTTCTGAAAGTAGTTGAGCCCGGGACAAGTTTCTTTGTAGTTTCTCCAATATTCCTTAGTGTCTTTAGAGCTAATTTTAAAAAAAGGATAGTTAGGCTATCGCTTTTGACAATTTTGATAATAGTTACAATTCTCTTTACGTATTATTCACCAGGATGGACACAGGTCGGACCGAGATACATGATCGATGTTTTGCCCTTTTTATTTCTTCTCCTTTTATACTCGATTAAGCCTCGACAACTATCAATAAAAATAAAATTTGTGATATTGCTTAGTTCGCTTTTTAATTTTTACCTTTTTCTTAGTGTATTTTTATAGAAGCATTCAAGAAAACTTTCGACACTGACTCGGTAGATAAATATTTATGCCTCCCTCTTAAGGCCCCGCCCGATAATGAAGGAAGGGTGTTGTGGGGGTGTCTCCGGGGAAATTTTTTATCAGAGATTATTTTTGTTATTATTATTTGAAAAAATGACCAGAATTTTGAAGGTTTCTATTATCTTGTTTTTTTCAGTCGTTGTCGCATTTAATTTTACTCTCAAGGGTGAATACTTCACCCGTTTGGCTGAATCTTTTTGGTCCGGAAAGACTTATTTTTTAACCCAGCCTGATGGAAGTTGGTTAGACACAACCCCCGATAGAGGAAACTACTATTCTCCTCACGGCCCTTTTCCGGCTGTATTTTTATTACCCTTTGTGCTGGTTTCTCATTTGTTGGGGGTTCGTATATATCACGGCTATATTCAGCCGTTATTGGTGATTTTAGTTTTTTATCTTTGCTATAAGGTTGCAAGAAAAGTTAAATACGAACATGAGGATTCTTTGTTTTTAGCTTTTGCTTTTTGCTTCTCAACGGTATTCTTGGGTAGTGCTTTGTGGCCAGGTTTTATTGCCCATACACTAGTAACACTACTTATATTCCTTCTTATTTATAACGGCATTCAAGAAAACCCCACCCTTCAGGGCGGGGATGAATTGAACGCCGATATGTCGTCCTCCTTAGGGATACCCCGCCTTTCAAGGTGGGGAGGACGTCATAACTCGTTGAACAAGGTGCCAGAAGTTTTGTTGGGTTTATTTGTGGGACTGCTTTTATTAACCAGGGCGTCATCTGTAGGAATTCTTGTGTTTCCTTTAATGAGCATTCTTACAAATAAGGGAGAGGGCTGGATTGAGAAAACGAAAAAGGTTTTTTTATTATGTACCCCAGTTATCCTAGCTTTTATACTCTTTTTCGCCTATAACTGGATACGGTTTCAGAACGTTTTTGAATTTGGTTATACTAACGCCATTAATTTGGCGGGTTCAACCAAGGCTCGCGACTATGGAGTGCTAAGTCTTTATCACATTCCAGGAAACTTATATTATTTTCTCTTAGCAACGCCGCTTCCAGTTTTCAAAGATGAAATTTCTCACGTTTTGACTTTCCCTTTTGTAAAGGCAGACCCGTGGGGGATGAGTATTTTTGTTACGTCGCCAATCTTTGGCTACTTATTTTTACTTTCGTATAAAGACAAGTTGTCCAAAATTCTCATGCTAACAATATCCGTAATCGCGTTTTCAATATTTCTATATTACGCGATAGGTTCTCGCCAGTTCGGATATCGTTATGCTCTTGATTTTCTGCCGCTTCTTTTTTTCCTACTTATTAAAAATTATAAGAATACGTTCGGTAAACTTTCCGATGGGTTTAAGTTGTTAATTTTTGTTTCGTCGCTGACGAATTTATATTTTTTTATAACAGCCTACTTTATGAATTAATAAATTTATGAAAAGCACATCTAAGAGAAAAAGAATCAATTTTGAGAAAATAGTAGTAGTGATGCCGGCTTACAATGCGGAAAAAACTTTAAAAAAGACTTACGAGGATATACCCAAAAAAATTGTTAATAAAATAATACTGGTTGATGACGGAAGTCACGATAAAACCGTAGAAATTGCCAAACGCCTTCGTATTAAGACCTTTGTTCACCCCCAGAACAGGGGTTATGGCGGAAATCAAAAAAGCTGTTATACGTTGGCTTTAAACGAGGGAGCCGATATTGTTGTGATGATTCATCCGGATTATCAATACGACAGCAGTTTGGTTGAAGAATTGGTAAAACCGATTATTGAAGGACGTTTTGACCTAATGTTGGGTTCAAGAATTAGAACCAGAAAAGAGTCGTTGGCCGGCGGGATGCCCCTCTATAAATATTTGGGAAATAGGCTATTAACTATTGTGGAAAATATCATCCTTGGTCAGAATTTATCAGAATATCATACCGGTTTTCGCGCCTTTCACCAAAAGGTGCTTAAAAGGGTGCCGTTTCACAAATTTTCTGACGACTTTGTATTTGATCAACAAATACTAATTTCGGCAATCAGGCGTGGTTTTCGGGTTGGAGAAACTCCCGTTCCGGTTCGTTATTTTAATGAAGCGTCTTCTATTAGTTTTACAAGAAGTGTTAAGTATGGATTATCTACGCTTTTAAGTTTATTTCCCCCCTTTTAAGTTTCCGGGAGCATTTACCATGCAGGTTAATCGAAATTTAAAAATTAAGGAAAAGCACCTTTTCTTGGTAATTATTATAACTAGTTTTTTGGTATCCTTAAGCTTTCTTTGGGGAAATATTGATCCTGACTTTTTTTCCTTTTATTATATCGGTCGTGGCGTTGCCCAAGGGAAAGACATGTATGTAGATTTTGCCGATAATAAAGGCCCTGTACTTTACTTTTTCTTCTCGGTTTTATATCTCTTTTTTAAAAATAACTACAAACTTGCATTAATTGTGACAAGTACCATCCTGGATACTTTTTTGTCCTTCTTTTCAATTAAGATTGCAACCAGTTGGTTTAAGGTGCAAAACTTACTATCAGGTAAGTGGGGAATATTTCTTTCTTTTTTTATTACCCTTCTTATCAAAAGTTACTCGATAGGGACATTTACAGGAGGCGTATACTCCGAAACCGTGGCTTTTTTCTTTATACTTTCATCGCTTTTGTTAGTAGAAAGAAAAAAAGTCTTTTTTGCTGGAATTCTTTACTCTTTGGCAATACTTACCAGACCGACGACTATTTTTTGGGGAATTGTTCCCTTGGTCTGGTTTTTAAGTAAGGGTGAGAAATTGGCTATATTTTTAAAATTTTTTGTCGGGTCTATAGTATCTTTCCTCTCGGTAATTTTATTTTACGTTGTTTTGGGGGGCAGGCTGGACTACTTAATTGATAATTTACTAGTTTTTAACTCGGGATACTCTCGCTTGATAAAAACCGATTATTTAAGACAGCTAGTTTTAAACATCTCTTCTGAAACGAGATTGTTTTTATCCATAATCTTGGTTATTCCCCTCCTTTATTTCAGTCTACTAAATAATAAGTTAATAGAGTATAAGTTTTTGATATTTGCAATCTTTTTCGCCTCGATCTCATCGACTTTTGTAGGGGGGTTATTTTATTTTCACCATTTCGTACAATTCTCTTTGATTGTCACGATAGCTATGGTCTTGATAATAGCTTTATCTTTCAGAGGAAATTCTGCTCTTCAGGGGAGGAAAATAATTCCAGAGACCAGGATGTCGCACTTACTAGCATCCGTTTTACTGTTGCTTTTTATATCGGAGGTGGGTAGTTACCGCCACTTTCTTTTTAGCGAAGATAGAGACTCAGATCTTACCCGGGTTCAAAATTTTATAACGAATCACAAAGACCTTCTGGACTCCAAGGAATATTTGATGGTTGTAACTTACTATCCCCAGCTTTACTTTACTTTTGATAAACTGTCGCCAGATCGCTATTTCCAGCCTTTTTTTCTCTCCCGGCGATTTAATATACTTGCCGAAAAAGATATAAAAAGACACTCTAAATTAAATAAAGAAACCTTAGACAACACCTTGTTTTTAATTGTTTCCAAAAACGAATTCGACGGCTGGTATAAAGAAGAGTATTTGACAAATTTCGCTAATAAATTTGGACTTAAAAACGTTGCCGGGACCTCTAACGATCACGAAGAGGTAAACTTATATGTAGCAAATCCTGGTAAATGATCACACATGGCAAATTTCAAAAAACCAATCCAAAATTATCCACTCGGGAAGAGGGTTGTGATTATGAGCATGATCTTCTTCTTTTTAATTTGCGGACTCTTAAACTTTTTTATCTCCGGAGACCAACAATTTTCTAATTTGGCGTACTCTTTTTTGCAAGGTAAACTTTATTTTACACAAACAAAAGTTGCAGTTTATGATACCGCCCTCTTTGAGGGTAAGTTTTATTGGCCGCTTCAGCCTTTTCCGGCCATTATTTTAATACCTTTCGTTTATATATTTAGCCTTTTTGGAAAATTTTTCCTGCAGGGGTATCTACAATTTTTTTTGGTGGCTGGAGTTTTTTATCTTATCTATCGGATTTGCAGGAAAATTAAATACTCTTCAAATGACTCGTTGTTTTTGGCTTTTGCTTTTTGTTTTAGTTCAGTTTTTCTGGGCGTTGCCCTTTGGCCGTGGAGTTGGTATTACTCTCAAGTTGTGGCTACCTTTTTACTATTTCTTGGACTTTACGAGTTTCTGTCAAAAAAACGCCATTGGGTTTTAGGGGTAATTAGCGGATTACTTTTTCTGACCAGAACTCCTGCAAGCTTAATAATAGTACTTTTTGTCGCCGATATATATTTTAATACGCATACAACCTTTCGCTCGAGACTTTTGAATTTAACTAAGATTATTTCACCTTTTATCCTGGCTATCTTTTTGGCATTTCTTTATAACCAGCTTAGGTTCAGAAACATTTTTGAACTGGGTTATAATTTTCAGTTAATTAAAGGTTCGGCCCTTAAAGCTCGGGAATACGGAATTTTTAACCTTATTCATCTCCCTGGAAATTTATATTACTTCTTGTTAAGTTCACCCACGCCGGTTTTCAAGGATGGCCTTTCTCACGTATTAACATACCCTTATATAAAAGCCAATCCCTGGGGAGTAAGTATCTTTTTTACCTCGCCTTACTTTCTGTACCTTTTCTTACTGAAGTATAAAAATCGGTTGTTGAAACTTATGTGGGTCACAGCTTTAATAATCGCATTGCCGATACTTCTTTATTACGGAGTAGGATATCGTCAGTTTGGATATAGGTATTCGTTGGATTTTCTCCCTTTACTTTTTTTGATTCTTTTAATTGGCTACAGGAGAAAATACAGAATCCTTTCGAAGGCCTTTAAAATCGTTATTTTAGTTGTTGCCCATACAAATCTTTATTTGTTTATTACCTTTTTATCAGACTTCATTTAAATGCCCTATATAATTCCGATATCCGTAATATAGATACTAAAAACCTTAATGAAGACTATCAAAAATAAAAACGTTAATTTGGTACTATTGGTCTTATATTTCTTTATAGTCAGCATTCCCATAATTATCTTGTTCAAACCAACGGAGAATTTGTTGCTGGAAAGTGATTTTCTTAATCATTTTGTTGCAGCTAAAATCGTAAAAGACGGAAAAGGCGAGAAGCTTTATGATATAGGTTTCAACTATCAGATTCAGGAGAAGTATATTGAAAGGACGGACGTAAGGAATAGAAACGGTTTTAGGTTAATTCCAGCTTCGGTGATTATCTTTTTACCGTTTTCGTTTTTGCACCCACTGATGGCATACAAGTATTTTGTATACACCAACTACATCATTCTTGTGCTGACCTCGGTTTGGTTATCGATTCAATTTAGGGATTTGGTTAGAGGTAAGCCTTTTCTCGGCTTAATTCCAATTGTCTTTTTACCTGTTTTGCTTTCCCTAAGAATGGGGCAGACTTCAGTTATCTTATTACTTTTATATGCTTCGCTTTATTTTTTATTAAAAAAGAAAAAATGGTTTTTACTTGGTTTTTTTACCTCTTTCTTTCTGCTGAAAATACAATATCTAACCCTTTTCCCCTTTTTGTTTATCCTTTCTGAAGATAAAAAGTCATATCTTAAGGGGTTTTTTATTTCCATGCTTCTTATATTATCTGTGAGTTTGTATATATCCGGCTGGCAAACTTTACAAAAGTATCCCGAGTTCGTTTTAAGCAGCGAGATTCCGAAACTTGGCAGTAATGCGGCTTTGTCTTTTACATTTTATGGTTTTTTATTAGCCCAAAACATGATTAGTAAGATGCCGCGAGAATTCTTGATTGCAGCTAATTTAATCTTTTATTTACTAGCTTTGGTCATTTTTCGGTATAGATATAAAGAAGTGGATAGAGAAAAGTCCTTTATTTCAGCGGTTCTTTTTTCAATATTTTTTTCAATGCACACTTTGGCCCATGACTTAACAGTGACTCTTATTCCGATTTTTATAATCTTAAATCTGGTTTTTTTAAAAAAAGAGAAAAGAAAGTACGTTTCCCAAATCATTGTCTTTTTTTTATTTTTTCTACCGTCAATAATTTTTTTGAATACAACCTATTTTTTACAATTCGCATTTTTGATGGTTGGTCTGTTTTTTCTCTTTCCTGGGAGCCGCTCACATGAAGAAAACTAAAAAATCACAAACTATAAAAAAAATTGTTGTTCACGCTTCTTTTCTTTCGATATTTTTAGCTACATTTATGGCAACTCTGGTAAATAGGAGTTATTTTTCAAAATCGGCAGACTTTATCAGTTATTTTGTTGGAGCTGAAATACTTGCCGCAGGAAAGGGGAGCTTGCTTTATGATTTGCCAACACAATATTTTTTTCAAACGTCAGTAATAGATCCGAAAATAGGTGACTGGGTCTTGCCTTTCCGAGGAATTCCTGCTGTGCTTCTTATCTATCTTCCTTTAACCTTTCTTTCCCTGGAGACTGCTTACACGATATTTTCCATAGGAAATTTTTTATTACTTATCTTTTTTTACTATCTACTCACAAGGGTGTTTGAAAACATTTCCGCAAAGTCTAAATACTTATTTTTATTGGTGATCGTATTTATTCCAGCACTGCAAGCTCTATGTATGGGACAACTTTCAGTGCTAATTACAACCATCTTTTTGATTATCTTTAATAGCATAAAAGATAAAAAGTATGTTCTTGCCGGTGTATTTTCGTCTCTTTTGATAATTAAGGCACAATATCTTACGGCGATACCTTTTATCTTTTTTTTAGTTAGAGAAAAAAAGCAATTTTTGATCGGTTTTTTTCCAATGTTTGCCTTCTTAATCTTAGTAAGTTCAGTCATGTCCTATCCCTTGTGGTTTCTTCGCTATCCTGCGTTTTTATTTACAACGGAGAATTCAAACTATGGAAGCAGATTCCAAGATATGGGATCTTTCTATGCGAATACCCGTTTTTTATTTTCTAATCTATCCGGCAGATTTGTGGTCTTTCTAAATACTCTTTTATATTTTGTGGTGCTGATATTTTTTGCGATACGGTCTCGTAAATTAACCTACGAGACATTGTTCGTTTCGACGATTCTCTTTTCGATAGTATTTTCTGTTCATTTCCTAAGTTTTGACTATGTTCTCCTTTTAATTCCTTTCTACATTATATTTAATAAGATATTTAGGGGTAGGAAAAAGAGGTTTAAATTTGCCTACTTTCTGGCGTTTGTTATCTATGCGCTACCAATTCTTGCCTATACAGGATTTCAGGCGTATTTATCTTTCCCTCTACTGACACTGGGGGTGTTGTTTTTGATAGTAGGCAAAAGTCATATTTTTCTAGAAGCATAAAATGTACCACTTAAATTATTTTTTGGCCTTTGCAAAGAAGTACGGCAGAGCGATATTTTATATGCTGGCTTTAATCTTATTTTGGACGAGAGCGATTGTCTTTCTTGATCCTGATTTTGGCTGGAGGTTGAAATCGGGCGAACTAATTCTCAAGACGGGCATACAATATAAGGACCCCTTTAGTTATACGATGCCTTCCTTCCCATATGTTGATCATGCCTGGTTGCAAAGCCTGACGCTTTCGTATCTTTTCCCAATTGTCGGTAAGATAGGTCTTGCGCTTATCTACTCTCTTTTTGTTTTTTTGGCGATAAAGATTTCCCATTCAACTTTAAAATCAAGTGTCAAGAAAGATTTGACAAATATTTATCGGAAGTCCTTGGGCGGCGATTTCGGAGACTTTTCCAATTTTGTATTTTTGCTATCTATCTCTTTACTTTTTGTCTTTTTTGGAGTGCGTGTCCAGATTTTAACTTGGGTATTTCTCGCACTACTCCTCAAGATGATCTTTGACGACATACTTTGGAAAAAATACAGACTCTTTTTGCCACTGATATTTCTGGTCTGGGCTAACACACACGGAGGATTTGCATCCGGATTAATGTCATTTTTCCTGGTATTGATTACCAGATCCTTAAGAGAAAAGAAAGTCAACTTATATTCATATTTTATTTTTATTGCCAGCCTTCTTATTACCCTAGTAAATCCCTATGGTTTTGGTGTCTGGAGGGAAGTCTGGTCTTCAATCGTTGATGCTAAGCTTCGCTGGGCAATTAACGAGTGGATGCCGGCCATTACCATGCTTAATTTACCGATGATTGTTTTGGGTACTTTTTCTTCGGTTTTTGTCTGGAAGCAAAGAAAATTTCTGAAAACAGAGGAAGTTTTTTTGTTTTTCTTCTTTTTGGTTCAGGCCGTTAGTTCAAGAAGACATTTACCTCTTTTGGTAATTGCAGGTTTACCGATTGTAACCCAAGCTATTTGGACATTTCACAATCAGCTTAAGAATAAGAAATCTGCCTTAGAGAGAATTTTTAAGGCATATAGATGGGCTTGGCTGGGGGTGCTTGGAATTGTTTTATTCCAGCTTATTTTTGATTACGCCGAAGGAATTTCTTTGACAGAAGAGAACTACTATCCCAAAAGTGCGGTTTACTATCTTAAAGAGAATACTCCTCCCGGACAAATTTTTACCGAGTACGGTTGGGGTGGTTATTTGATTTGGAAAATACCTGAAAAGAAGGTATTTGTCGATGGAAGAATGCCGAGTTGGCGTTGGAATGCTCCCGACGGGGAAACAAATTCGGCTTTTGACGATTACACCAAAATTCTCGGTGGGGAATTGGACTATAAGAAAGTATTTGACGAATATAATATTCAGGTAGTTTTGTGGACCAAACCGAAAGACGATACGCCACTCGATGTTTATTTTGAAAAAGTTGGAAACTTCTTAACATACTTTGGTTATAAAAAGAAAGACTTTAAACTTGTAAAACAGCTAGAAAAAGACGGGTGGGAAGAAGTATACCAGGATGAGACCGCGGTAGTTTTAAAAAAACATAAGTAATAATTAACGCCACGAAGGCACTCTTAAAATTACAAGAGAGAGGATTCGATGACTAAAAATTTCCGAAGCAAGAAATTTTTTTCAATACACAACTTAGCGACCCCCACAATTTTTATTTTTGGAATTGTGATGGTACTTCTTATATTTTCATATGTACTTTTCCTTATGAGGGGAAAGTTTGCTTTTGGGACAGACTTCATTCATTTTTACACAGCCGCCCAGATTGTGAAGGAAGGGAAGGGTTCCTCGCTCTATAAAGTAGATGTTCAACGATCCTTCCAATTGAAGCTTATCAAAAAATATTTAGGAGAGGAGCTTACTTTTTCGGAAAGTAAACCGGTCGCGATGTTTATGAACCCTCCCTTTGTTGTTCTTTTCTACCTTCCGTTTTCGCTAATGGAATATGATGTGGGTTATATTTCTTTTTTAGCCTTAAATATTTTCTTTTTATGGATGCTTATTTTTCTCTCGTCTAGATATTTTAAGAAAATAAACAGGCTTTTTTTATATATTTCCCCCCCCTTATTTTTGCCGGTAATTGGTACTTTATTCATGGGTCAACCTACCCTAATTCTAGCCATAGTTACCTTATTTATTTTTCTTTCCTTGACCAGAAAAAAAACATTTCAGGCAGGTATATTTACGGCCCTTTTTTTGATTAAACCTCAATTTATGATTATTACACCGTTTCTATATATCCTGGTCCAGGATAAGAGGCGCTTTGTCTTGGGTTTTCTTAGTATGTTAGCTATCTTGGTAGGAATTAGTATACTAATTTCGGGAATTACTCCTACCCTTTCTGATTATATTCACATAATTGCCGCAGGCCAGGATTATTGGAAATATGATCCTCAGGCCGTAAAGATGGTTAGCCTAAATGGATTACTCGCCTTTATTTTTAGAGGGTGGTTGTATGGTTATAAGTCTATTGGCCTTAATGTTGTTTGTTATTTTGTGGCAATCCTTGTTTTTATAAGAAATCCCCGTAATGCTAAATTTGGCCACAGATTTTTAATTGCAGTGTTTTTTACTCTATTGTTTTCTGGCCACACCCTTCTTCATGATTTGGTAATCCTTCTCCCACCCCTCTTTGCACTTCTTGATAGTAAGGTAATGATAACAAGGAAGATCTTTCTGACTCTCTCATTGTTTTTTGCAACCAGCTTAAGTTTTTGGTGGGGGTTGGTACCTACAATAATTGTTATGCTTGTCTTTTCATTTAGCCTAGTTTTGGGTTTAGTAGATAAACAGGTTATTAACGCAAATAAGTCTCTAGAACCCAGCCCATGAAGTGAAAAGATAGGGAAAGATTAGGCCTTTTACTCCCAAAAATAAGATGATAAATGAAGCTATATGAGTTAAATAAAAAAGTTGAGTACTAATAGGATTAAATTTTGAAACTTCTCCCTTAATGCTAAGCTTTTCAGATAGATAAAGGACAGAAAAAAGAGCGGGTATATAAGTGGTAAAGGTAAACCTTGGGCCGGCACCAATCGGAGCATACCAGGAAAACGCGAAGAAATATGAAAGAAGATAACCTAAAATAAAAATTATTACAGCCTTATTTTGATTTAAGAATCTTCGAAAGCTATCCAGCCTTATACTGGAAAAAATAAAATAAATTAAAAAGAGAATGTATAAAATAAGAATTGCGGAGGAAAGGGTTGCGTACGTTCCTAAAAGTATACCTATATTTAGAATGATGCCGGTAAACATACGCAAGCTCATATCGGAGGCGGAGCGTTCCTTAATGTATCTGCCCAATGACGGTAGCTGATCTTTTGACAGCGATCTTATGTATTCAATATTTCGCAATTTTTTATCGACGGTTAACGCCTCATCCCAGTTCTGACTCCACATATAAGTAGTTGCGTAATTGAAAAAATAACCTCCATAAAGTTTTTTGGTTTGAATAAGGTATGGAGATACGAGCGATAAAAAAATTATTAAGGCGATTATCGGAATTGCCAACATCCTCTTAATTCTGTATCCCTTTAAGCCGGACAGAAAAAGAAAAAAGATAAAAAATCCAAACCCCAGGAGCATCGAAGCCTTTGTCATATAAGCCGCCACAGCCAGGATTGCCGCGAAGACAACATCAGCAACCTTTTTGTGTTTGATAGTTTTACAAAAATACACAAATGCAAAAAAACTTAATGTGAAGTAAAGAAGTTCGGGCTGTACATAGGCGGACCGGGGCAAAAAGACAGAAAAGCCAATAATCAGTGTAAATACAATATTGCTTAGTTTAGAAATGTATCTTCGATTAAAGATAAACATGAGGTAGATAAGAAAGATTGAAAAAAATATATTGATCAACTTAGCTTGAGCGAAGAGTCGTTCATCGGTTATGCCCGGTGTATAAAATATGGCTTGGAAAGTAGTATAAAGAGGCATTCTATTTCTATCGCCGAGAAATCTGAAGCTCTCGTTATAGGTTTTTTTAATTACCTCTATATACGCCCCTTGGTCGCCGTGATCAAGATCTCCCGTACGTGTTCTTATGTTTATTAAGTTAGAATGTTGGATCGCTCCGTAAAGATATAAAAAGATAAGCAGGGTGGTGACTGGGAGAAAAGCTAATTTTAGTATTTTCATTTTTGTTTATAAAAGTAAAGTTGAACTTAATTATATAAAATTAAAGAGTGAGATATAATCAGGGTAAATGAGTGATCAAGTAGATGAAATAAAAGCAAAATCCGATATTGTTTCGGTGATTTCGGATTATATTACCTTAAAGAAGGCCGGAAAGAACTTCAAAGCCTTGTGCCCTTTTCATAGCGAGAAAACACCGTCATTTGTGGTTTCGCCCGAAATTCAGCATTTTAAGTGTTTTGGCTGCGGAGAATCAGGAGACGCAATTTCTTTTTTGGAGAAGTATGAAGGAATGGATTTTTACGAAGCTCTGAAATTCTTGGCCGACCGTGCCGGGGTGCAGCTTAAGCCTTTGCAATCCGGTCAGCAGGGGGTTAAGGACAAACTTTACCGAGTGAATTCTTTGACAACCGCTTTTTATCATTATGTTCTAACCAGTCACAGAGTCGGAAAAAAGGCGCTTGACTATCTCCTAAGGCGTGGATTGAAGATATCAACCATCAGGACATTTAAGTTGGGTTATTCTCCTGACGAACCGTTTGCCATAAGGAAATATTTAATCGAGAAAAAGAAATTTATTCAAAAAGATCTCGAATCGGCGGGCCTTATCTATACTAAAGACGGAAAGACATATGACCGCTTCCGTGGTAGGGTTATCTTTCCTTTATCAGATCACAGGAGTAATGTGGTAGGTTTTGCCGGTAGAATTTTGCCCGATAAGGAAAAACTAAACCTGGCTAAGTATATAAACACTCCGGAGACTGATATATATCACAAATCCAAGATTCTTTACGGACTTGAATCGACCAAAAAAGATATTAAAAAGAGCGGTTCGGTAGTTGTCGTTGAGGGGGAGTTGGATATGATATCGAGCTGGCAAGCGGGTATTAAAAATGTAGTCGCAATCAAGGGTTCGGCTCTAACCGAAGATCAGGTGGGACTTTTATCCCGTTTTGCCAACGAAATAATTTTAGCACTTGATGCCGACGTTGCCGGTGATTCGGCTGCCAAGCGTGGTATAGAAATTGCAGAAAGGCAAGGGTTTGATATGCGAGTGGTAAGGCTCGGTAAGTATAAAGATCCGGACGAAGCAGCTAGACAGAACCCCGACTATCTTAAGAAAGCAGTGCAGAACGCAGTAGGAGTTTGGGATTTTGTTATTGATCTCATCTTTGCCAAAAACACCGACAAAACCGGAATTGCCAAGGCGAAAATAAGCAGAGAGGTCGTTCCTATTCTTTCCCGTATATCAGACAAGATTGTTCAGTCTTACTATATTCAGGAGGTGGCCAGGCGTTTGGGCGTAAATCCCGAGGCCGTGGCAGAACAGATATCTTTCAGAAAACCCACGGAAGATAATAAAGAAGCTTCTAATGTTGTAATAATTCCCAGTGAAGAGAAGAAAGGAAGAAGAGAGCTTTTGGAAGACCGTCTTATGAGTGTAGCCTTTCGTTATGATCCCAAAGTTCTTCTTAATCGTCAGACCCAAGCTTTGGTTAAAACCCCGCTAACCAGAAAAATACTCGACGAGTTTACCCTCTTTATGGATAAAAACAAGGAATTTGATCCGTCAATATTTGCAAGCAAGCTCCCCGACGAGTTGGTAAGCGGATTTACGGATATGGTATTGAAGGACATTAGGGGCTTGGCCGATAAACCCGAAACTTACGAAAAAGAGATAGAACTTATCGTTAGACAGCTTCAAAGCGTTCAAATTAAGGAAGAATTGAAAAAGTCAGCTTTAAAGATAAAAGACCTGGAACTTAAAAAGGAAACGGGGAAATTGTTAAAAACTCAAGAAAAGTACAATATTTTAACCAATAAGCTACATGATCTTGAAAACCCGGATTTAGATACTAAAAAACACTAAGTTGTGCGAATTGGCAGTCAAAAAGTTATAATACGTCAAGAGGAAATTTGCCGAGCAAGGCCCGGGTATTCAAAAAAGCGAAATAATCAGATATAGCAAACTCAAAACAAAATGACATATATTATTGAGTTTGGTATATAGGAATTCTATGCTTGCCAAACAAAATGTCAAAATTAACTTTTTGTTTTAATATGACTATATGAAAAGAAAAGACGTTGTGGGTTTAATAAAAAGAGGAAGAGAGCAGGGATTCCTGACTCAGGATGATATTTTAGTTGTATTTCCCGACGCCGAAGATAGGTTAGAAGAGTTAGACGAGCTTTACGATAAGTTGCTGGCCGAGGGAATCGACGTATTTGAATCGGTGGAAACAGAGGAAATCGATTCGGACGAAAAGGCCAAAGAAAAACTCGAGCGGGAGATTGAAATATTATCCAAGCTTGGGGGGGCGGAGTCAACTGATCCGGTCAGGCAATATTTACGGGAGATTGGTAAAGTACCGCTTCTGGTTGCTGAAGAAGAGGTTGAACTTGCCAAGCGCTATGAAAAAGCTGAAAAAGCAGCCAAGGATAAATTAACGGAGTCCAATCTTAGGTTGGTTGTCTCAATCGCTAAAAAGTATATCGGTCGTGGACTATCTCTTCTTGATCTTATCCAAGAGGGTAATCAGGGATTAATTAGAGCGGTTGAGAAATACGACTGGCGTAAGGGTTATAAGTTTTCGACCTATGCAACCTGGTGGATACGCCAAGCCATAACCAGAGCCATTGCCGATCAGGCAAGGACAATTCGGATTCCTGTCCACATGGTTGAAACTATTAATAAGTTGTATAGAATCAGCCGCCGTCTTATGCAGGAGTTGGGTCGTGAACCAACTGCGGAGGAGATTGCCGAAGAGGCGGAAATTGATGCGGACAGGGTCCGCGAGATATTTAAAATTGCCCAGGAGGTAACTAGCCTTGAGGCTCCGGTCGGAGAGGATCAGGAAAGTTTTCTGGGAGATTTTATTCCCGATGAGAGCCAGCTTTCTCCCGTTGACGCAGCTTCGAAACAACTCCTCAAGGATCATTTAGACGAGGTACTTTCTACTCTCTCTGATCGGGAGGCGAGGGTTCTAAAGCTTCGATTCGGATTGGAGGGAAATAAACAAATGACCCTGGAAGAAGTCGGAAAGGTATTCGGAGTAACCCGCGAAAGGATTCGTCAAATAGAAGCAAAGGCTTTAAGAAAACTGAAACACCCTAGCAGAAGAAAGAAGTTGCAGGACTACCTTGAGTGAAGAAAACAAGCCGAATCAGACTCGGCGCAGTCCCGCTTAGCGGGAAAACTTCAGGACTATCTCGAGTAATAGTTAGCTGTTGGGGAATTTTGCAACGAATGTTTGAACTTTTAGTTCATTGTTCATTGTTGGTTTCCCCAACAGCTTGTGTCAATCTCCTACAGGCGGTCAGCTAATCTTTATCTTCCTCATTCTCTTCGTCGTCAACAATTTTGATGAAGGGACAAATGCGCAGCTTTATGGCTTTGACGTATTTCCAGGCAACGTCCAGGCTGTCGTAGAGTTTGGTGTCCTCGATGTGAAGACGCTCTTTCCGTACTTGATATCTTCTTGGCGGTCGTATGCGTTCCCAGAGTGCCAGTACACCAGCTATAGCTACGACAATAACGACCGCGACCAAAAAACTGAGTTCAACTAGCGCTAAAACCTTGAACCAAAGAGGTAGCCAAACTGCAGTGAAACGTTGAGAAGGGCTAAAGTTAGGGTCCAGGGATAAATAAATGGAGCAAATCTTTTCTCCCAGAACCAGAACCAAGCCTCTTCGAGAAAGCGACCGAGCCTTTGCAGTCTTGGGCTTCCGTTGTATATCTTATCAATTATATACACGATTGCTACTGTGCCTAAAATGGCCAGTAGCACTCCAATGATGACCGCAACGGTAAGGCGGAAATCCCGGGAAAGAATTAGGGTGGCAGCAAACAAAAGAGCGGAGACAACCATCCAAGGTTTTATGTCCGTCTTGAAAAGACGGTGTTTGGTAAACCAGGCTAGTGGTGTCCAGAAAATGAGGACCCTTACAAAATGGCACAGGTTTTCCTGGTACCAGTAGGGGTTTCCCCCGGTCATACGCTCCCAATACAAGTAGATACGGCCAAACATCGAGATTCTGCTTACTGTGATCATGAAACACTCTCCTTTTTGCTTTTGTCTGATGGATTTTTTTATGGCTTTTATTGCTTCTGACGCCTGTTAAAGAACATCGCTATTATAGGGTAAAAGTTTGAATTGTGCAACGATACATCTATTTGTGATGTACACCGGGTTTTGTCTTTGTTAAACTTAAAGTGTTGAAAAGTGAAAGGGGGTGAACAATGGGAATGTTATCTAATTTTGCAAAGGAAGTCAGTAGCACAATTGTATCGACAGTTAAAGGGGCGGACGACGTACTTTCTTCACTGCGGGGAGCCGTTAAGAATCAAGTAGTCGGTTCTCTGAAAGATGTTTCCGATATGGCAACCACTGGTATGGATACCTTGGCCGACATTGTCTCCGGAAGCGTTTCGGCGGCAAGCGATGTTGGAACTTCAGTAGTTGGAGCAGCTAAAGGTGCGGTCAGCTCTGCAGTCTCTGGTGTTTCTGAGTTGGGGGGAGACGTTCTTTCTGCGGCCCAAAAAGCGGCTCAAGGTGCAGTTTCCGGAGCGGCAGAACTGGGTGGAGATTTGGGCGAAGTCGCTGTCTCGGCGGTTGAAGGAGCGATTGAAGCTGCCGGATCTGTCGGGGTTTCCACCGGGGATGCTGCAAGAGAAGCGGTACTTGGAGTTGTAAAGGCAGCTGATGAGGTTGGCGGGGAGGTTGGTAAAACAGTGCGAGCCGCTTTGATGTCTGCGGCATCACTACCGCACGACGTTGTCGAAAAAGTCTTGAAGGGTAGCGAAAGCTAAAAAGTTACCCTATATGGTAAAAAGTTTAATAACTTCTAGGAAGTGTTTTTGTTGTGTTCTACCATAGTTAAAAAAAGTTCCTCTCTAGGGTTTGGGATGTTGGTCCCGAATTTTGGTAAACTTAGGTGATGAAAGATAAAAAATTAGATATAGCAACCTTTGCGGGAGGATGTTTTTGGTGTACAGAGGCAATTTTCAGAAGGCTAAGGGGGGTAGGGAGTGTAACTCCGGGTTACTCCGGAGGAAAAATGGAAAATCCCTCTTATGAACAGGTGGCTGCCGGAGTAACCGGTCATGCGGAGGCGATACAAATCGAGTTTGACCCCCTGGCAATTTCCTTCTCAAAGCTCCTGGAAGTTTTTTTCGCTACTCATGATCCTACGACTTTAAACCGGCAGGGAGCCGATGTGGGTAGCCAGTACCGATCGGTTATTTTTTATCATGGTGAAAAGCAAAAAAAACTGGCGATCGATTTTGTCGGTAAATTGGAGAAGTCAAAAGAGTTTAACCAAAAAATAGTAACGGAAGTACTTCCTTTTACCTCTTTTTATCCTGCCGAGAAAGTTCATAAAGACTATTACGAAAAAAGCAGGGGCGCATTCTATTGTAAATTAGTGATTGATCCAAAAATTCAAAAACTTTATAAAGATTTCAGCAAACTGGTAAAAAAAGAATAGAAGAAGTCGGGACAGATTCTGAAGTTAGCGTCTTATGAACAGGAGATTCGTGGCAAGAAGAATCTTAAAAAGCCGAAGCTTGCCAAGCGGAAACTTAATCTGCATGTTGTTCTATTTGTTCCAAATCCCAATACTCCAATAACCATTCCCTGAGGAGTAGGCTGGGGGGAGGGAACGGGGGTTAATGTCGGTGATGGTTCACCCGTTGGGATTGCGGTTGGTTCAGCTGTTGGCTCCGCTGTTGGTATCGGTGTGGGTTCCTCGGTCGGAATAGGTGTTGGCTCTTCGGTGGGAACCACGGTGGGTTCAGCTGTTGGCTCAGTAGTCGGAATAGGAGTCGGTTCTTGGGTGGGGGTTACTCCCTCGGTTGGAGTTATACTTAAGTTAAGTACACTATTTGCTGCCTTAGGGGTACCTAATATTGTACCATCAGCCGAGTCGGTTCCGTTAATTGTCGCTCCGTCATTGGTTGCCCAGTTGTCGTCGCTGTCGGCAAGCAAAGGATTTATTCTTTCCATAGTTTTGGCAGGACTACTACTGCCGGCCGGCCAGGCTCCTCCGTCAGCATTAGCTGAATCTACTAATTCGCTACTTGTGTTTCTTAATTCCAAACTTTCTCCGTCGTTACCCAACGCTCCTGTAAAAAATTGGTTGGCTGTAATGTCTTTAATAGTTGTGTCATCAGTTCTTTCCAACAAGAAAAACCCGTTTGCCGGAATTGTACCGTTTAAGGCGATGGCTGGGACGCCATCAGTGGCATTTAATGACCAGCCGGTCAAATCTACATCAGAACCGGTTGCATTAAAAAGCTCGATCCACTCATCAGCGTCCGACGCTTCGGTACCCGCCCAGGCCACTTCGTTTATGACAACAGTATTCGTAAGAGATTTAACTGGAGTTGGAGATTTGAAGAGTAGTGTAAAGACGGATGAAACCAGAGTTGTGAAGAGTAGGATAACTATGAGTTTTTTAAATTTATCCATACTATAACCATAGTAATTATTTCTATTTTTTCATGTCAAGAGATCAAAGTAGGTCAATTTTAATAGATAACCACTCCACTTCTATTGAAGACGGACCATTTTTTGTCAAAGACTGAGCGTGTCCAGTAAATTTGACCCACCAGAGGGTCGTTGACTATTATTTGAGTCGGGTCCTCTGCGGGGCCGACAAAACCAACAACTACAACCGAATGTTCTCCGCTTACGGCATAGATTTTTTGACCCCCGGGGGTATACCAAGAGGTCGGAACGCCGCCGCGGCTAAATACCCAAATAATTACCGGATTGCCCTGGATAACGGCTTGGGTTACTTCTTTGACTCCCCAGCCCTCGAAAGATTGAGAATTTGTAAACTCTTTGGCAACCCGCGCAATAGGACCCCAGTAGACTCCGTAACCAGTCGTCATTTGCCGTCCGTCAACATTGCCGACAAATCGCTCGTAGGGATTTCCCCAGACGTTTCCAATATGTTCTGTGGGATCAAAACCAACTTTACTTAGAAGTTCCTCTTCTGTTTTTTGGATACCTCTATAAGCCAATGTCATTCGAAGTGCCGAAACTTCGCAGGAGAGAGGATGCTTTTGAAGAAATGCCGGAACCGAGAGTTTAAAAACCTGGCTTTGAGTCTTAAAGGAACTTGTGAATGCTTGTATGGAGTCGAGTCCATATATGCTTTTTATTCCTCCTCCGATTTTAATGGTAACTTGAGTTGAAAAAGGGAGATTATCTTTGGGTTGAAAGATCAGGGTATTACCCTCCCAGCTGAAATCGCCGCTAATGTATGGAGTTATTGAAAACTTTTCTTGAGCGGAAGATTTATTTACTTCCTGGTCAAAAGTTACTTTTATCGGATTTCCGATTCCGACTCCTTCCCAGCCTGATGACGGAGAAAAATTAGTCGGTTTTACATATCCTATTGTTGTGAACGCTTTAGTTACTTTTTCCATGAGATATCCACCCTCCTTATCTTTTATTCCCTGTGCAAGAAAAACCGTGTACTTTTTCTCATATTCAAGTCTAGTAGGTTTAATAATTAGGGTTTTATCGTCCTCCCACAGAAGTTTTCCTCCTGGATCGGGCGCAATCTGCAGACCTTCTTTTACGGAATTTTGATCCATAGCTTGGGTAAATCTGATTTTAATTGTGCTGTCAACGGGGGCGTTTGTATCTGGCGGAGCGAATTCTTCGATTCCCGGAGGTTCTTTGGTGGTGAACGTACCGCTATATTCCTCGGTAGTCGGACTCCTGTGGATTATTTCGTCTTCGTCAAGATTCCAAAAAAGATCGGTTTTACGGATAGTTAGGGTATAAGTAGTACCCTGACTGAAATTTTCTAAAGGAATTAGAAGATAAGAATGTTTGTCTTGACTTAATTGAGTTCTGAACGAAATTTCCGGATTAAGCGAGAACTCAAAATCGCTGACCCTGTCATTTCCTTCTGAAAGATTTATGGTTACCTGAGAAGTAACTGGAATATCCGACGAATCAGATCTTGGGATTACTGAGGTTACGTTAGGAGTATTTTGGGTGGTGAAAGTAAGACTGTAAGCGCGGGAGTCCGAAATTTTACTGGTGTTTTGGACATTGAAAAGTGTGATTTTATAGACAGTTCCGGGTTCTAAACTTTGGTGGGGGTAGAAAGTAAGTTTGCGGTATAAATGAGTGGCATAGAGTGGTTTTTCAAATACCCACACTCCCGGAGTATCTGGAAAGATTGATTTTTCCATCACTTGTCTATTTACGGGGCGGTCGAACTCTATTTCTACGGGATTATTAAGGGGAACCTGAATAGAGTTATTGAGAGGCATCACTTTTCTGGGGGCGGGTGCCGGATAGAGCCAGTAAGTCGCAACAAGGATAACTCCGATAATAACAAGAATTTTTATTACCGTTGCAAAGATGGCTAACTTCTTGAGTTTATGGCTGATATGAAGATCGCGGGCCTTAAGATGAATAAAAAGATAGGTAATAAGAAGTATACCGATAAAAATGGCGAAATAGATGGTTACGAAAAAAGGGGGGATAAGAGGAGTTCCTGAGATTGGTTGGAGGTGGTTCATTGAAGAACCATTTTAACCAACTTCGGTGGCAATTATAAGAGCATTCAAGAAAACTCCGACATTTGTCGGGGATGAATAGAACGCTCATATGTCATCCTCCTTTAGAGGAAACCGCGGGCTTAAAGCCGCGGAGGATGTCATCAAAGACTGTTTAGAAATTCTTTCGCATCCGGATAATTGGGATGGTAATAAAGAGCTTTTTCAGTCTCTTCACGGGCTTTACCCATGTCTCCAAGTCCTTTATAGGCTTTGGCCTTCTCAAGATGTAGTTCTGAGAAACTATCGTTACCGATTAACCCGACATTGGCCAGTTGAATGGCTTTATCAGACTCGCTTAAAGCAATATAAGTTTCTACAGGTTGAATTTGATACCAAAGCATTCTTTTCGGCCAGCCGATTTCTTTTGATTTTTCGAATGCACTTTTTGCTTCCTGGAATTTTCCGAGTGCAAAATAACTGGTTCCTACATTAAACCAGGCATACATGTCCTCGGAATCTTTTTTTGTGTCCGCTAAATTCTTCTCAACTGCATTCTCAAACATAGTTTTTTCATCCCAGTCATTTCCGACTATGGTTTCAACGAGAGCTTTTTGTTCAGGTTTATAGACAGGTAAATATTCCCGGTTAAAAGGTTTCCACTGCGTCTTATCGAATTCTTCATAAGGATATTTAATATTTGTACCCAGGTAGGAGTCGTCTGCGATAAACATCCCCCTTTTATCGTCGAACCCTCTGAGAATCGTTACGTGTCCGATATCCTCATTCGGATGAAGCCAATCCTCAACCATGACATAGATTCCGTTTGCGATTAAGGTTTTTAGAGTTTGAGCACTTCCGTTATATAAAAGTTTGGATTCTATATTGTAATTTTTTCTTAAGTAATCTGAAATTTCGAAAGTAAAAACGTTTTTGTCGTCAGGATTTGTTCTCAAAGCAGATTTTGTATCTTCCTGGCTAACGCTGTATCCGAAATACTGTAAAACCATGGAAGTAGTTGCGGGACCGCAGTTATTAAACGTCTGCGGTACCCACTTTGCTGAGGGCAAAACCGCAAAGTCAGACGGAAGTTGGTAAGATACGGCTTCGGTATGGACAGCTTGTGTTGCGGCTTTTTCCCGAAGTGAATATTCGTAATTTTCAATTTTTTGAACAACCGCTTGTCTTTGAATTTTATAGACAAAGTCGCTGTCCAAATTTAAAAAATAGATAAAGGAAATTATGAAGGTAGCAAAGCCTGCCAATAGAATAGTAACCGGGTAGGGGATTCGCGGATTAAAGCTGATTGGATGTAATAGTTTTGGCTCCATATTTAAAATTGAACCTAAAAAAATACAGGCGTTTAAGACTAAATTCAGAATTCCCCGAGTCTCCAGACTCGGGGATGAATGAACCTAGGCTAGGCGCCTTCCGCCGAAGGCGGTATCTTAAAAAGATAGCCCGAGCTTCGATGCTTGGGGAGGCTTCACTCTGCCTGTATTAATAGTAACCTATAATATCAAATTTGAAGCCAAAAGCCAATGATATCCTCCCGAATTGGAAAGTAGATTTCCTTAAAAGAGGATGACATATAAAAGTTCAATTCATGCCCGTTTAGATCGGGGTTTTCTTGAAATTTTCTATAAACCATCGGATTGACCTAGTTTAAAACCTCAACTGCAGTACTATTCATTTTCGAGTGTAATCGAGGGCAACTGCCACTCCTGCGACAACCAATCCCAGCCAAAAATTTCCAAGTCCCGGGATAAGCGATACCAGTATAAATCCGAGACCCAAACCGAATAAGCTATGCATCATAACGTGCGGCTTAAAACATTCTTTCAATTTTTCATTCATATCTGCCATTATTATCACCCCCTCCTTACTTTAGTTTATCAGAAGTTTTGGGGTTGTGTTTTTTGTCAGAGCTTACTACTTAACAAACACGGTATAATTAAAAAAGTGAAGACACCGATTTATACTTTTCTTGGTGTAATTTTTCTTTAGTGCTGGCTTTTTTAATCTTTCCTTCCCACACATCAGCTCACTGCGATACCCTGGATGGTCCCGTTGTTAGTGCCGCGCGTAAGTCTTTGGACAGGGATAATATCAGCTATGTACTTATTTGGGTTAAGCCGGAAAATGAGGACGAGTTAAAAAAGGCCTTCAAACGGGTAAAAGGTAAAAAAAGACTGGCAAAGACAAAGGAAGAAAAAGAAAAAGCCGAAATGGAATTTTTTGAACTTTTGGTGAGGATTCACAGGGAAGGGGAAGGAGTCGCCTATGAGGGAATAAAACCGGCAGGCTCGATCGAACCCGAAATTGCCCTAGCAGATAAAGCGATAGAATCAGGGAAACTGGATAAAGTGTTGGCCAAGATTTCTTCGGATAAATCAAAAGAAATCAGCAGACATTTATTTCACCACCTAAAAGAAAGAGCAAAATATGAAGTTAATGATCTGGTTTCAGGTCGTAAGTATATCGAAGCTTATGTTCGGTTTATTCATACAGTTGAGAAGGCCATAAAAGACTTGGAAGCATCGGAAAGGGCTCATCATCATTAACCTCCATTTTCTGAATTTTACTTGTCTACCTTTTCGTTTCTTTACGTCACTATTTCTGTCGTACTTAATTCTTTGAGCTTAGCGACAAGCTTTCCCTTTGTGTAGCCAGAAGTATCTATCTGTTTGTTTTCGAATATCCTTAACCCCTCGATGATTCTTCGAACAAATATTGCTTCTTTGGTTCTTAAATTTCTTATTCTTATTTCATTTTCTTCAAAAGTTTTAGAGATAATGATCAGCTGTGAAAAGAAGAAGGATGTATTAATAAATATATTGGAAATATCTTTTATATCAACACTGTGCACTTCGGAAGAAAGTAATTGGCGGGTTATTATCGTAATCCTACCCTCTTCGATGTTAATGGTGTCCGGAAATAAATCAAAAGGAAGTTTGTGTGAGGATATACTTACTAGTATTCTATTTGATTTTTTAACCAATTTTGCAACCTTTCTGTTATTCAGTCTTTTTTGTTTATCCGCGGTTTGAGTTTCTTTTTCTATTTCTCTTGCCTGAGAGGAATGACTTTCTTTCCAATCCTTACGTAAATTATTAACTTCGTCCTGTGTATAAAGCTTTTCTGACCCGACATCAACGCCTCCGCTTTGGTTTTTCATTTTTGTATATATATTTAGTTTTCCCAACTATCAATTTATTAAACCAAGCCCGATAATTCCAATAACAATAAGGTAAACGGCTATCAGATAGTTAAGAAACTTCGGAAATATAAGAATTAATATACCGAACAAAAGCGATGCCAAAGGACCTAAATTTGTCATAGATATATTCATACAGTTACCACCCCCTTAAAAATGAACCAAAAAAATTCTATACTAGCAGGTTTCATCTACCTTTTTAGCATGCGTCCGATATAAATCACAACGATTGCTCCAATGACTGCTACCCCCAAGCTGTAGAGTGTAAATCCGTTCACGCCGGATTGACCAACTAAGCCCATAAGAAAACCGCCAACAACCGCACCGATTATGCCCAATACGATATCCATCATGGTGCCTTGACTGGAATCAGTTTTCATAACTACAGAAGCGATCCAACCCGCAATTGCTCCAAAAATAATCCAAAGTATAATACCCGTATTTTATTCACCCTCTCTCTATAGATCCTCAGGCTAAACACGTCAAACAGACTATTCTGTTTGTTGTCGTTCGCCGGAAAGTACTCGTACCAACTTTACAACTCCCCAAGCCAAAACAGCGTAAACAATAATTGCGACTAATGTTGACGGCTCAAAAACTGACGCTGTTTCTATTCCTTGGGTAAATCCTCTACGAAAGATTCCTTCGAATGGTAAGATGAAAATTCCGGTAAGGCTGTAAATTAAACGCACAAAAGCGCTTGAGACATTTGCCCCCAGCAACTTGAGAATAAGTCTGAAAACAAGGAGTATTTCCAGTACTCCAAAAAGGAAATAAATTATATATTCAACTTGTTGTGTACCGGTTGCTACCCGTTTGACTTCAGTAGTTACTGCTGCTTTTGGACCTTCATTTTGAGTGGTCACGGTTTCTTTTACAATTTCTGCCATAATTTATCACCTCCTTTAGTATTTTACGATTCTTAAAATTTTTTCTTTATCCGCCGGCTTTGTTAATTTGAGTTTAAGGATCAGGAGCCACTCTAATTATAGCTTTCTTAATTATTGTTTCTTTGGGTAAGTATTTAGTTAAAGCTCTTTCTACTAGGGAAGTTAAACTTAAATCTTCAACAACCGCTTGGGCTCTAGCTTGTTTCAAAATTGAAGGATTAACGAAAAGCGTTATTCTTTGTTTGTTTTTAGCGTTAGCTAGAGTCAAGTCATGGTTATTAGTTATCATACTTCATATACTACAACTAGTTGTAATAGTTGTCAAGTATCATTTGGGAGCGAGTCCTAATTAAAATCAACAAGAAATGGACAAAGCCGGAACCTGTTTTCTCTTCTCTTAATACTGAATTGCATCGGTGGTTTAAAACTCAAACAATTCTTCTGTTTTGGATTTTAAGTTTTCACCCGAAAAATTAATTATGTTTCTCACTTTATCTCCATTATCAAGACGAAGCTTTGTTCTCTGGGTGTTAGGCAGAGTTGATCAGTGCAGCCCTGAAACGAGAGATTTCCTTCTATTGTATGCTTTCCGACTTTAGCATCTTTTGCTACCTGAGTCGGATAATGGATGTCAACCGATCCTTCATAGACCAGAAGAGTCGCCCGTGACCACAAAACCGGCAGCCTTTTTGGCTCGGGGTAAACTGGTTGCCCAAAAGATATATCTTCTGTCTCTTTGAGTGAAACATTGGTTGGTATAATAAGATCTTCTCCCGGCTTGTGCGCCTGAATATGAATTCCCTCTGGTATTTCCAGATGAATTACAATAGTAGACTGCTCATCTTTAGGAAACTTTTTAGGATCCCATTTAACCTTAATATCAGGAGTTTCGGATCATTCACAAGCATATCATCCAGTGCCTCTAAACAACCTTTATTGGTATGGGGCGACTCAATAAGATATTTTGCCATAAGTTTTATGCTTGAACGTTAATTATTACAAAAAAATTACCCGACTTTCAACTCATGGGGGGTATTGGTTATATTAAAACTCCTCAAGCATCCCCTGACTGACGTGTTCAGGAACAGGAAAAAGTAAGATAGCCGTAATTTATTTTATCGCCTGCATCGGCGCAAGGAGCGCCCAGTTATGTGAGACATATGGCTCACTGCACAGATTACGGTTAAAACAGCACGGCCTTCTTGTTCCTTTGTTGAGTTTTGCAAGAGCCACTTCAATATGCTTGTGGCGAGTTTCCGGAGTTTTGACAGCGCGTATCCAGCGGATCCAATCCCAACGCGCATTTGGCGTAATATCCGTCCATAGACCTTCTGCTTTTTTGGAAGTTGAAAGAGCCTTCTTCAAATCCTCGGGAACTTCCGGCTCTATCCATTCGCGAGAAGGTTCAATTTCAAGTTTTACATTGTCTTCCGCCTTTACATGAGCTTTCTTCTGCAGTGTTTCATCGACTCTAAACCAGTGGCTTCCCGTGCCGTCCGGTTCCAAGGGAGCTTGAAAACGAAAGCCGTTAATAGTTCCCTTAACCATTGTCAGGGCACGGGACGGAAGCTTTGCGCTTTCTTCTTTGGGTAATCTAAGAACTGTCCAAGAACTTATTTTATATGGTTTTGCTTCAAAACGGATTTTCGGCACACTTCCTTGCTCCTTGACTGTTTTCATAGCAATTTTTTAACAAAATTTATAAATCGAATCTTCGATTCGCTATAATATTTTTTTACCAACGGCGTTCACCATTTTACCATTTTCGTGTATATGAAAAATGAATTGAATATATGGACTTTTTCACTTAAACTGTCTCAGAGTTGCGAAGTTAACACATAATGGAACTTGTTAGAAGTAATAAACAATTAATAGTAACTCTATTAATAATATTCTTTGGATTAATTATTTTTTATCCCAGCTTTAATATTCATTTTGACGGGGATTCGCTGCTTACACTTTACAGATTCCAACACATTGTTGGAGAAGGTAGGGAGTTCAATTACTTCAACTATTTCTTCACAGATTACGGCCCGCAAGATAGTGTATTCGCGATTATTTATCACTTTTACGGATTAAATCCAACTCCTTATTTTGTCGCCTCTTTTATAATGAGAATAATCGCTGCTTTTTCCTTTTTACCCCTAGTATTATTTTTATTCAAAGATAAGATACTTGCTTATCTTGCATCAATCTTTTTTTTAGTTACTTCAACCGGCTTGGAAACCACAGGTTGGGTTTTTAATATGCCTTCATATATAGCAATTACGCTATTTAACCTGTACCTGTTGAGCGTTTTTAAATCAAAAGAAAAGGATTCCTTAAAACTAATTTTTATATCAGTAATACTTTTTGGTCTGACTATAGTGGTTCAGCCTATCAGAATGGCATTTTTACCTCTTTTAGGAATATTTATTGAAGTACTTTATCTTCTTTTTAGGTTTAAGAAGGTTGAAACTAAATACTCTTTTATCCGGATTTCCATATACATATTAATTGTACTGTCGATTTTCCTTTTTGGGAAAATTGGCGGATCAATCGGTATTGGCAGTACTGAAAACAGATTAAGCGGCGGTTTTATAAACAGTATTTTTAAATATTTTTCGGACTTCAAACCCGAAAACGGAAAATACGAGTTTAAATTCTTTTTGTTTCCGATAGCTCAACTGGGACAAATGGTTTTCCCTAACAGATTAGTATTAAGGTCGTGGGAGTCTTTAAGCATTATTAAAACATTATTATTTGTAGTCACACCCGCTATTTTTATTTTGGGATTCATCTTACGGTTATTTAAAGCCGGATATTCGAATTTAAAGCAAAAATATTTCAATCTGGCATATTGGATCGGTTTTGCCTGGACATTGGCAACTGGTGTTTATTTTACCTACTTTCAAATAAACCCTATTACAACATCGGAATTATTATCTTTCTTTGCAGGCGGTTATTTGCTGATTCTTATAATGGTTGTCCTATTAAGTACTTTAAAGAACAAAAGCTCTTTTTTTAGATCAATAGTTATACTTTCGATTATAGGTTTTGGGTACTTTATTTTCTGGCTGAGGAATCCCTCTGTGATAACGGCCACACAAGAAAGATATCTAATAGTGTCCTCCGTTGGAATAACTTTACTTCTCAGCGCTTTTGTGGCAAATGCTAAGAACAAATTTCCCCTATACCTTTTTTTTATTCTCGCAATATTAATTCATGCACTGGGAAGCTTTAAATACTTGAACCACCTTTCGGATGTTAGGGGAGTGCGCTTAACCGAGAATATTAGAAACTCAATACCTGATGTTTTCGACAAGCACGGGAACACGCCAATTTTATTTTACTTTCAACCTTCAAATTCTGAGATACTACACCACTCTTTGATGTTTGGATTTCCGGTTATAGTTTATTTTCAGTATGGTATCGATTATCCATGGAGCCTTGTTTATACCCCGGATTGGCAAGAGGTTGTTTCAGCCTATACAGATGGTGAGGCAACAAAAAATTATACAAGTAAAGTAGAAGTGGTTGTGCTTGATAATATTTATTCTTTCGATCTTGAAGGTGACGCCCTAGTTGATACAACAGAGATAACAAGACAGAAGTTAATGACATCCTCCTCGCCTTGAAAGGTGGACTACTGGATGCAATCCCCGCTTCGACGTAGGCTAAATGATCTATTTTTACTCAGTTGCGATATTTTAGAAACTAATATATGATATTTACATATATGTGTCAATCGTGCGGTTGTTCGTTTCGCTCAAGGGATTTTGGCACAATCGAGCGGTTTGTCGAGCCTTGTATTCTGCTTCTCCTTTCCAAAGAGCCGGCTCACGGGTATGGTTTGCTGGAAGGACTGGAAACACACTGCGGTGAAAAAGTCGACGTTGGGGATTTATACCGGACACTTCGGCGTATGGAACGCGACGGTTGGGTGAATTCAACTTGGGAGCGGAAAGAAAACCAGCGTGACAGACGGATATATACAATCACGGAGGAAGGTCGTGCATTTCTTAAGCACGCGGTCGCCTCTTTGAGGCAAACCGACGAGCTGATCCACCATTTATTTAGCGGCTATCGGAAAGTATATCCGGAAGGGAAAGCACTATGAAACTGAGCATTATTCTTTCAACCAATAATGGAGAAACTAACTGGAACGCATTTAGGCTCGCAAACCTGGCGTTATCAAAAGCCGATACTGTTTCCGTCTTTCTTCTTGGTGAGGGTGTGGAATACCAGCAGGCAAGCTCTCCCCGGTTCAACATTAAAGAGCAGGTTGAAATGTTTTTGCAATCGGACAAAGCCCGAATCATCGCCTGTGGAACCTGTATGGCCATCCGTAAACAAGGTGGTAGTCAAGAATGTCCAGAAGGCGGGATTGAAGATTTATACAATCTGGTCGCCGACAGCGACAAGGTTCTTACCTTTTGAGAAATATTTATGGATTTTGATTACACAGCCACAACCAAAAAATCATTTAATGAGGCAGTAGCATCGGTTGAGAAGGAAACAGAGAATGCCGGATTCAAAGTTCTTCATATTCACGATGTCACGGCTACGTTGAAAGAGAAAGGGTTTGAGATTGAGCCGTTTAAGATAATTGAAGTTTGCAATGCCAAAAGCGCCTATTCGGTGTTGCGGGCGGACATAAAAATTGGACTATGTTTACCCTGTAAAATAAATGTTTACCTGAAAGACGGAAAAACATATATTTCCGGTATGCGACCCGTTATCCTTCCGCAATTCTTCCCTCAAGCAAACCTTGGGAATTTACCGATTGAAGTTGATGAAATAATCAGAAGAATTATCGATAATAGTAAATAATCGTATGAAAAAATTATTTCTGACTGCCACTATTTTATTCACTTTGCTGCTAACTCCATCCACGTCTTTTGCACAGGGTATGACCAGTTCACCATCATCCGTAACCTTCGATGACCACACCGCTCGCGAAGAACTGGAGGGCAAAGAAACTTGGGAGAAACTGCAGTCAAAACAAATTGAGTGTAAAAATCTTACCGATGAACAATATGGTGCTCTGGGAGAGTATTTTATGGGTCAATCTATCGGTGATACCCAAAGACATGCACTCATGAATCGGATGATGACCAGTATGATGGGTGAAGAAGGAGAGGAGCAGATGCATATCGCTATAGGTAAAAGATTAAGTGGCTGTGAACCTAATGCTCAAGTTCCTCCAAATGGAGTTGGTTTTATGCCGATGATGTGGATGATGGGTTCGGCAGGCCCACCACAAGTGGGAGGAGGTGGAAATCCTATGATGGGTTATGGTGGTTGGAATAATATGATGAGTGGCTGGAATGGGTTTGGTATTTTGGGATGGATCCCGATGCTTCTTTTCTGGATACTCCTAATTCTTGGTGTCGTTGCCCTTTTCCGTTATCTTGGCGGTTCAGGAAGGAGCAGTGACAAACAAAGATCGCCCTTAGATATTCTCAAAGAACGCTATGCCAAAGGCGAGATTGATAAAAAAGAGTTCGAACAGATGAAAAAAGACCTCGCATAACCGCCTCCTTCAGTACGAGGTTATATTAAGATGCAAAGTGGGTCATTTTGCTCCGCCGGTAGATAACTTTAGAACATATTTTACAGAAAATTTCAAGAAAACCACGGGTTTTAACCAGTGGATGAATTGAACCTTTATTAACTTTGGTTAGTTGAAGATAACAGTTGATTCGTTTGAACAGGTTGAGGTTCCTTCCTCACAAACTTGATAAATATATGTACCATTACCACGCTTTCCTATATTATCTGTATATGTACCCTCATTTGCGGTTGTTACAAGTGGATTACCATCTCTAGAGATATTTATATTTGTTGAACCCGTTCCACTCCATGAAAGATCTGCGTGTTGTATGCCCTTTATTTTATAGCCAGTTGTCGTTAAGCTAAATCCAGGCTCTGGGGATTGCGTGGGGGTGGGTGTTGGCGATGAGCTCGGTGTTGGAGTTGGCGTAGATGTAGGCGTTGGTTCACTTCCAGAAAAGGGATAAAGGAAAGAAACTCCATCTATATCATCCTGATGCAGCACTCTTCTAACTCCTTCATAATAAGGCTCCATCACAGCCATTTCAACATTTGAATGTCCGAGGCCTAAACCATGTCCAAATTCATGCAGCCAAACAGTCTCTATATCAATAGAATTAGCAGGAATTTGCGAAGGATCACCAGTATACCAACTGAAGTTTTGATTATCCAAAGCCATGTCAAATTCACGAGTGGAAGTCCCATACCAGGTAACTCCCAACACGCTTGGGTCACTAATGTTCAACCAACCAACATCATTTTTGCCATCAAAGCGTTGTGGCCCTGGACATTCACGAACAAGGGAAGGACAACGAGTAGTATCCCCCCCATCTTGATAGACGAAATTGGAGGTAGCAACATCAGTCCAGGTAGCTTGAGAGGCAAGCCAGACATTTCTGTGGTTGCTTAAATTTCCAGGGACACCTTGAGGGTTGTAGTTGACAGTAACAAAATCATTGCCAGCATTTGTGTCTGAGAAAATATCCCAGACTAACCCAGTTAAAGAATATTCTGATGAGTCTATCGGGCGGGCATCAGGATAGGTACGATGAAGAGCAGCCTGAGCCGCTGCCTTGGGATTTTCGCTTGGTTGGACAGCCACAAGTATCTCAACAATGGTGTCTTGGCCATTTACCTGAATTGTGCCTTGAGTGTAAGCCGCGCGAATGTGGCCTCCATTTTGAGCATTACTCTGGGCAAAAGATGGAAAGACAATTATCCATAGTGCAGCTAAAACAAGGATAGATGTTAAAAGAAATGACTTTAATCTTAAAGTGGCCATAGCTTTAATGGCTTTGAATGCTTTTTTATTATAGGAGTTAAATTTAAGACTGTCAAATTATGTACAGTATCAGGGTTTCGTTGACATCTGGTAGTTGGTTGTGACTACCTGTAAGTATCCAGTCTTCAACTGCCTGTTGTGGTGTTCTGCCTTTCATTCCATAGCCTCCATGAGCTCTTTTGGTATT